>Ga0335079_10001590_pt1 | contig 25974 bp, 23 predicted proteins | sample Lox_Sample_33_FD_206719 | JGI IMG/M metagenome (GOLD analysis project Ga0335079, IMG submission 206719) | Soil microbial communities from Loxahatchee National Wildlife Refuge, Florida, United States - Lox_Sample_3.3 | ecosystem: Environmental > Terrestrial > Soil > Wetlands | place: USA...
GCAGCATCTCGTTGCCTTCGGTGGCGCCGCTGATGCCGACATATTTCTCGACGATATCGTAGTACGGAGCGACGTCGGCGTAAGAAATCGGCCAGTCGACGTCGTAGCCATCGTGGCTGGCACCTTTGAAGTCGGTTTCGCTCATGCGGTAGCTCTGGCGACCCCAGCAGAGCGTGCGCCCACCGAGAATGCGCAGCCGCTGCCAGGTAAACGGCTTATCCTGTGGTGTGCTGTAGGGATTTTCGAGGTCGTTCACGAACCATTCGTAGTTGTACTCCATGCACGCGTAGCATTCTTTCTGGATGGGACGCGTGCGCACAATCTCCGGCGAGTGATCGCGATACTTCAGCTTGTACGCCGGCATGTGCTCGGTGAATTCTTTCGGCGTAACCGCGCGGCCCGCTTCGAGCAGCGCTACCTTCAGTCCGGCTTCGGAAAGTCTCTTGGCGGCCCACCCGCCCGTGGCGCCGGAGCCCACCACGATCGCGTCGTAGGTTTGCAGCAGAGGATCATCCGAACGCATCCCGTTCACCGTGACGCTCACTTGTGGCTCCCTTCCGGATGGTCGCAACCCTGATAAGGTCCGTGGGCAAAGGCGCCATCCCAGCCCAACTCTTTCTCGCCGATCTGCGAACTGTAGTAGGCCATCACGATGCGCTCTTTCAACGCTTCGAAATGCGCGTGCCCTGGATCATTGGGGATCACGTTGTCTCCGGCCCAGCCACCGGCGATGCGCGGATAAACCATCGCGTGGAGCAAGCCGTCCTGATCTTCACGGGCGAGGTAACGAAAGGTGTTGTTGCAACGACGGATGCTCTCGCTGTCGAGATAGCTGAGGGAATTGAGAAATTCTCTTTGCTTCTCGGGAGTTTCTGCGGCGAGCACCAAATCAATGTAGCGGTTAACGAGAGCTTCTTTGGCCCCGGGCGTGTCCGTGGCCGGCATGATCAGTTCGCTCAAAACGATCAGGGTTTCGTTCTGATGTTCGTTAAGGAAGAGCGGCTTCCAGTTGGCCGCTGCAAGATCATTGGAAGCGTCAACGCCGCGACCTGCCGGTGTGAGTTGCGACTCGGGGGGAGGAGGAATGGTGGCGTTCTGAGTGCTTTGCGCGGCGGCGACCGGTGGGCGCATGGCTGCTACGGCGCCGGCTACGACTCCTGCGCGGAGTAGTTCACGTCGTTTCATCCCGGCCTCCCGTGGACGTATGCTTTCGACGAGGCAAAGTCTACACTAAACGGGGCGCGAAGCGGCCCGAACAAAGATGAAACAGCATCCATTTTTGCTTAGTGCGATCTTTTTGTGTGCAGTTGCCGGTGCTGTATCTGCGCAACAGGAGGGTGGGCGTCCGCGTGCTCGCGAAGTGGGAGTGCAAATCGGCGTCTTGTCCACCGGCCCGCTCAACGCGATCACCGACGTTTCGGGCGTCCTTGTGGGTCAGAGGACGATCATTCGCGGCGAGAATATTCGCACGGGCGTTACGGCGATTCTTCCGCATGGCGGGAACCTCTTTCGTGAAAAAGTGCCGGGAGCGGTATTCATCGGCAACGCGTTCGGCAAGCTGGCTGGGTCGACACAGGTGAATGAGTTGGGCGAAATCGAGGCGCCGATTCTGCTGACGTGCACGTTGTGTGTTCCGCGCGCCGCGGATGCGTTGATCAACTACATGCTTGCTCTGCCCGGCAATGAAGACGTGATGTCCATCAATCCGCTGGTGGGGGAAACGAACGACGGTTATCTCAATGACATTCGCTCGCGACCGATCACGCCCGAAGATGTTTTTGTGGCGGTCAAGTCGGCGAAAAGTGGGGTTGTAGAGGAAGGCTCTATCGGCGCGGGTACAGGCACTATTGTGTTTGGCTTCAAGGGAGGAATCGGCACCAGCTCGCGCAAGCTGCCAGGCTCGCTCGGTGGCTACACGGTTGGCGTTCTCGTGCAAACGAATTTTGGCGGGGTGCTGAGCATCGCCGGCGCGCCGGTCGGAAAAGAATTGGGCCGCTACTATCTGCGCAAGGAGCTGAGCCTGGCTGCTCCGAATGCGTCGATGGTCGGGAACAGCGCCGATCGAGCTAGCAGTCCGGATGGCTCCTGCATGATTGTTGTTCCTACCGACGCTCCCCTCGATGCGCGCAATCTGAAGCGGCTAGCGGCGCGGGCTATTTCGGGTATGGCTCGTACGGGCTCTTCGGCATCCAACGGGTCCGGCGACTTTGTCATTGCGTTTTCCGCGGCGCCAGCGGTGCGGATTCATTCCGATCGCAGCGACAAAACGAATGAGGTCACGCTGCTCGGCAACGAGGCGATGTCGCCGCTCTTCGAAGCCGCCATCGAGGCTACGGAAGAAGCCATCCTCAATTCGCTTTTCAAAGCGACGACCACAACGGGTCGTGGTCACACAATCGAAGCGCTGCCGTTGGACAAGACGCTCGAGATTCTGCGCAACCATCGCGTCATTCCGTAGAGACGCCCCAGAGATGTGAGAGGCGAAGTGGCCTTGCGCCTTCGTGCAGGCGTCGACGTCCCTATGAGGTGGCTTTCATTTCTTTGCCGCTGATCTGCAGATCAAAGCCATTGGGATCTTTGACGTGAAAACTGTTCTCGGTGTCCGGTTCAGGCTCCAAGCCGTGCCGCTCGAGTTCGGCTTTGACCACGTTCTTGTCCCAATCCTCAAGCGTGTACGCGATGTGGTCGATTTTCGGAGTTGCAGTGCCGGAAGGAGCGTTGCGCGGAATCAGGAAGGTGTCGCTGTCGCCGAGAATCAGAAAGCACTGGCTTCCATTGTCTCCGACGGTGCGCATGCCGAGTAAATCGGCGTAAAAATCGCGCGTCTTGGCATAGTCGCTCACCTGATACGAAATGTGATTCACGGCTACCGCGCGCATTTTCTTGGCTGGCGCGGCTGGCTTGCCCGCTGCGCTGCGACTCGTGCCCGATCCAAGTTCCATACCCGCTGCGCTCACGCCGCTCGCTGCTACCGCTCCCACGCATGCCAGACTGCTGATCAGTTGACGACGAGTCATGCTACCCCGCTCAAAATCGTCTAACAGCTTCGCAATGAGATTCTCCATTTCTCCCTCCTCGTTGATTCTTGCTGCCGGTGTTAATGTGCGCGCATGGGAACCAGCGCCCGCAAGCGCGCATCGCGCAAGTAGAGTCCCAGCCAGACCAACACGCCAACGGCAACCGCCATAACGGTATTGAAGACTGGAGTCTGCGCGCGCACATTCGTCGCTACTGCTCCGCCCAGATACCCCGTGAGCAGAATGGCACCGAAAACCGTGCTCTGGGGAATCAAATAAAGAACGGTCGAGATCAGCAGGGTGAGACCAATGCCGAACACCGTGCTCGCCGGATAGCCGACCCGGACCGTCGCCTCCACCACCATGGGCACTCTCAACACTTTCATGATGCTATCGAACAGCATGAACAACACGACTAGTCCGCTGATCACTCGCCCTGTCCAGACTATCCCCTTCGATTGGGTCGCCGGCTCGCTCATTGGCTCGCTGTCTCCTTTCTGGAAATGACCCGCATCCTACATGGACTCTTGGCGCGAATCCATAGCGAGCGGGAAGGAGGCATAGGAGGTAGAGGAATTCTGCGTGTGGAGTGATGCGAGTTCGGTGAAGGGTGAATCGGAAGGTAGAAGTTCGAAAGGCGAAAATCGAGAGAACTCTGAAACTTTTTGGAGGGCAATTTCGTTTCGATTGTAGAACCTCAGCCGGAGGCTGTCCCCATGGAAACGTTCACGAAGGATTTGCGCTACGCGTTTCGTACGCTGCTTAAAAGTCCTGGGTTCACGCTGATTGCGGTGCTGGCGCTGGGATTGGGGATTGGGGCCAACACGGCTATCTTCAGCTTGTTCAATGGGATGCTGTGGCGGCCTTTGCCAGTACAAAACGCCAAGAACCTCGTCATTCTCGCGTCCAAAAGCCGTGATTTTCAGTTTCCTTCGAACCTTGCTTATCAGGATTTCCTGGATTACCGCCAACTGAAGGGCGTTTTCTCCGAGTTGGTCTGCTATACCGAATCTGCGGTAAACCTGGGGGCGCAGGGCCGCCCGGAGCGGGCCTGGGTGGAATTTGTCAGCGGGAATTATTTTTCGGCGCTCGGGCTGCAAGCAGCGGTTGGCCGGACCTTTGCCCCCGACGAGGGTTGGGTGCCGAACAAGGATCCGTTGGTGGTGCTTGGCTACGAATTCTGGCAGAAGCGCTTCGGCGGTGACCGGCACGTGGTTGGCCAGACGGTGCTGGTGAACAATCACACGTACACGATCATTGGGGTGGCGCCAGAAAAATTTGTCGGTGCCTACTATTGGATTCACCCCGACTTTTATCTGCCGCTCTCGACGATGGGCCTCGCCGATCCGACGCAAAGTGATGTGCTCACCCGCAGAACGGCAGCCTTTTTGCGCGCGCTCGGATATTTGCAGCCGGGAGTTACGCCCGCGCAGGCGATGGCTGCGGCGCAGCCGCTGGACCAGCGCCTAGAGAAGGACTATCCGGAAGCGCACAAAGGCATGTCGCTTTTGGTGATGCCAGAATTGGCCGCGCGCCCGGAGCCGGGCATCACCGGCTTCATGTCGACGGCGATGCTGATTTTCATGGCCCTAGTTGGGCTGGTTTTGTTGATTGCCTGCGCGAATGTTGCGAATTTGATTCTGGCGCGTGCGAATGGGCGCCGGAAGGAATTCGCGACACGGGTGGCCCTCGGTGCGAGCCGCTGGCGGATGGCGCGGCAACTGCTTACGGAGACTGTGCTGCTCGCGGGCGTTGGCGGACTGCTGGGTTTTGTCTTGGCCCGTTGGGCTGCGATGGGATTGACCAGCATTCACATTCCCACTGACATTCCCTTGCACCTCTTCAATCTGCAGCTCGATTGGCGCATTTTCACGTTTACGTTTGTTGCGGCGCTGCTCACCGGGGTTTTCGCGGGGCTGGTTCCGGCGCTACAGGCGTCGCGAACAGATTTGGCGGACACCCTGAAAGCAGGCGGACGTTCCGGCGGCGGCTCGGCGGGGCACCACCGGTTCCGCAACGCATTGGTCATTTCGCAAGTCGCGGTATCCGTGTTGTTGCTGGCGTGCGCTGGATTTTTTATTCGCAGCCTGCAAAATTCCGCGCATGTGAATATGGGCTTCCGCGTGGACCACACGTTAATGATGTCGGTCGATCTCGGTTTGCAGGGCTACACGCAGGAACGCGGCCAGCAGTTTTACAAGCAGTTGACGGAGCGGCTGCGGCAGCTTCCCGGAGTGCACGATGCCGCGGTCGGCGCATACATTCCGATGGGCTACAACAATTCGCTGGTGGCCATTTTCCCGGAGGGCCAGCTGATCGACGATAAATCCAAGCAGGAATTGGCGTGGGACGATGAAGTACAGCCTAGTTATTTTCGTGCTGCGGGCACGCCAGTGATTCAGGGCCGGGAATTCACGGACGCGGACAATGCCAATGCGCCAAACGTCGCCATCGTCAACGAGACGTTCGCCCGCAAGATTTGGCCGAGTGAAAATCCTATCGGCAAGTCGTTCCGGACGCGAAAAGACGAGCCGTTGATTCGAGTGGTCGGCGTTGTGGGTACCGGAAAGTATATGTTCCTGTACGAGCCACCGCAAGCAGCGGTCTTTTTCCCGATGGCCCAGCGTTATAACGCGACCGGCACTTTGTTTCTGTACACGCAAAATGATCCGCAGCAGATGGCGGGAGCCGTGCGCGATCAAGTCGCGCAATTGGATTCGACCATGCCGGTGTTTGCGGTGACAACCATGAATGCGCATGTAGAGTACGGCAAGCCGCTGCTACCGGCGCGGCTGGGAGCGATGTTGGTGGGTGCATTTGGCGTGCTGGGCCTGATGCTGGCATCGGTGGGCGTGTACGGCGTTGTATCTTACTCAGTGAGCCAGCGGACGCAGGAGATTGGCGTGCGCACGGCGATGGGCGCGCAACGCAGCCATGTGCTGAAGCTGATTCTAAAGCAGGGCATGAGTATGGCATCGATCGGAACCGGCGTTGGGTTGGTGCTTTCGTTGCTGCTGTTCCGTGGCATGGCGACGGTGCTTTACGGGGTGAAATCGTTTGATCCGGTGACGCTGTCGTCGGTGTCGCTGCTGTTGTTGCTGGTGGCGTTTGTTGCCAGTTATGTGCCGGCGATTCGGGCGACGCATGTCGATCCGGTCGTGGCGCTGCGCGAGCAGTGAATCATTTACAATCGTTCGGCGGCGTTAGCGAAAAAGCGGCTTCAAGTTTCACGGCGTTTGCCGGTAATGGCGCAGCATGCTGCGCCACTACAAGAGCGGGACTTAGTCGGCTATTTCGCGGTGATGTCGTCCTTGATGCGGTCGTAGAGCGCTTGGCTCATGACGCGCTTGCTGACCAACTCGTGCGTGTCGCGATAGGGGCGGTTGGCAACCATGCGCTTGGCTTCGCGATGATCGACGCCCGGTAAGCCGGCGAGGTCTTCTTCGCTAGCGTCGTTGATGTCGAGGCGTTTGCCGTTGCTGTGCTCCCAACCTTCCTTGGCACCTTCGGCGGCAGCCTTTACAGCGCGACCGGCTTCTTCGACAACGGGTTTGGCTTGGGAGGCGGCTTTGGCAGCTTCTTCGCGGATTTTTGCTTCGCGTTCGGCGGAGTCGCCGCCGCAGCCGCTGATGCAGCAGGTCAAAGCTAGCGCGGCGGTCCCGGTCCCAACACAAATTCGCAGTTTCATGGTGGTGCGCTCCAGTTCGTAGTTACTTCTATTGTTACGCTGACGCGGCGTTTTGGGTATCGGCAATTCGCCCTAGGGAGGCAAGCGCACAGCAGCGGTACCGGTCATCCTAAGAAGGATGACCCAACAAAAGTTTGGACCTCGTGGTCTCGGCTACTTCTCCTTTAAGAACGTGCCGCGGTCGAGTTCGCGGAAGGCTTGCTGGAGCTGCTCCTGGGTATTCATGACAATGGGACCGTACCAGGCGACGGGTTCTTCGAGCGGTTTGCCCGAGACGAGTAAAAAGCGTATGCCTTCTTCGCCGGCCTGGACGGCGACTTCGTCGCCCCGGTCGAAGAGGACAAGCGAACGATTGTCGGCTTCTGTGGGCGGCTTGGTATCGAGCCAGCCGACGCCCTCAGTGGGGACAGCGAGCGGTTCGGACGCGTTGCAGAATTTGCCGGAGCCGGCGAAGACATACGCGAAGGCATGGCGCGTTGTGCTGACCGGCAGCGTCTTGCGGCGGCCGGGCGCGACGCTAACGTCGAGGTAGATGGGTTCGGCGGCGATGCCGTCGACGGGGCCGCTGGCGCCCCAGAAATTTCCGCAGACGACACGGACGTGTGTGCCGTCATCGTCAGTGATTTGGGGAATGTCCGCCGCTTTCACTTCCTGGTAACGCGGCGCGGTCATTTTCAGCGCGGAAGGAAGATTGGCCCATAACTGGAAACCGTGCATGCGGCCGGCGGAGTCACCCTTAGGCATTTCCTGGTGAATGATACCGCGGCCGGCGGTCATCCACTGCACGTCGCCGCTGGCGATCGCGCCGCGATTGCCCATGCTGTCTCCGTGTTCGACAGTGCCGGCGAGCACGTAAGTAATGGTTTCAATCCCGCGATGCGGATGCCATGGAAAGCCGGAGAGGTAGTCCTCGGGAACATCGTTCCGAAAATCGTCGAGTAACAGGAAGGGATCGAAGTCCGAAGTGTTGCCGAAGCCGAAGGCGCGGCGGAGATGCACGCCGGCTCCTTCGACGGTAGGTTTGGATTTGATGAGTCGTTTCACGGGCCGAATGGACATCGGGAACCTCCGGCAGAAGAGTGCATGTTGGCATAGCGAAAGAAGGAAGCAAAGCGGCAATGAGGGGAAGAACTGAATAGGCGAGGACAATTAATTGCATCTTGACTTGACCTCAAAATTAGCCGCGAGGAGAATAGGTGCTTCCGATACGTAATTTGAGTGAGGCGATGTGTCCGTTCGAACGTCTTCGTTCGGCGTGGAAGGAGCGCAGTCATGAGCAACACTGCGGCTGCAGGTGCGGGTCAGAATTTCACTATCGATGTGAGTGACCTCTCGGGTAGTAGCCAGTTAAAGAGCCTGGCTGGGCAGGCGAAACCGCTTTTCACGTTTGCCACGGACATCAACGCTTATCTCGCGAAACCAGTGTCGAATTTTCCGAGTACACCCTACACGCTCACAGTCACCGGAAGCGGAAGCTGGAAGGCAGGGAGCGTGAATTTTGGCCTTTCGGCAAGTGCCAAGTGCCAGGTCCAGGTGGTTTCGAGTGGCGCGGTGTTGAAATATGCGCCGGACCTGGAGTCCGGGACGACGGTGCAGCTACCGGCTTCGGCGTATCCGAATTGGGCCTACGTCGTTCTGAAACTGGATTTTGATATTGCCGGCAATCTCGCCGGAGCTGGTGCGGTAGGCGCTTTGGGGATCAGCGGGAAAATCAACGGATCGACGGATACCAGCGTTACATTTTGCCATGTCGTGAAAGCCAGGATGAACTTGCAGGATGCCTTGCTCGAAGCATTCAACGAGTTTGTGTTTCCATTTCATCCGGAATGCGCGGCCGAAATGAATCCCGGAGATATTGCGCAGGTCAATTTTACAGGGTCGCTGGCCTGCAATTTGGCCGTGAGCTACGGCGTTGCGAATGTGAAGTTCTCCGCGCCGGGCGTGGCCTCCGTGTTGGACAGTGTGACGAAAAATGCGGTGGGCTTCACGCTCCCAGCGGGAAAGATCGACATCGGCGCTACGGCATCGTTAGGCTATACACACACCGATGCATTTACGGCAATTGTGCAGAAGCAAGATGCCAGCACGGCATTTCTGTACATCCTGCGCGCGGACAAAAGCGACCTAACGGGAGGCTTGAAAATCACGGCGGCCGTTTCGATCACGACGCCGGCGGCGGTAACCGTAAACGCGGCCGCGGTTAAGAATGCGGTCAACCAAATCACTGGCACGGGAGGGGAACAGGCGGGTCAGGCGGCGACGCAGATTGCCAGCGGGCTTTCCAGCAAGCTGAACGACTGGATCAAGGATGCTGTCAGCGGCGGAGCGAATCTGAGCGCGACTTGGGATCGGCAACAGAGTTCCGCGATGCTGTTCAAATACACGGTAAATCTTTCGGATGCAGCGAAACTTGCCAGCAGTTGGAACGACCTTTGCCGCGGAGACCTGGTCAAGGCGGCGTCAGAGGGAGGACTGGTTCCCGATGCGGGATCGGGAGTCAGCCATCAGCTCAACAAATCTTTCACGATCGGACTGCAATTCTTCAACCTTTTCAAGGCGAGCAGTGTCACGTCGTACTTCCAGAAAACCTATGTATCGATCCAGGGCAACGGCGACATTCGCTACATGTTTGACATTGGTGCGGAGTCCGACATAACAGTTAAAAAGGCGCAACGCATCTGCCTGGTGCATTTCACGGGGACGTTCGACCAGACTTCGGCGAAGACGGCTTCGCAGGCCGACGTGGACATGGAAATCGAGCTCACCGCTACCCACGATCGAGTGAATGCCACGTGGATCGCGAGCATGATTAAGTTCTTCCCATCAAGCGTTGATGTTTCAAAAGCCCAGGCGGCGATTCAGACATTTGCGCAACAACAGGGATCGTCTGGAACGCTTAAGGTGATCTCGATTTTCAAGCCCTCCGCTTATGGAAGATTAGTTTGCTCTTCATTTGCCGGAAATGCGGCTCCCACGAACCAAGACAATGACGCGCAGAACTGGCAGGCATTTCACGACGCGGTGGTGACGTTTCCGAACTTGCAATCGATGGGAGTTTTTCAATATTCGCACTGGCAGGATTTCAACCGGGCATGCAGGACCGAGGCGGGATTCCCTTCGCCAGCCATTGCCAATCGGAGAGCTTCCGGGAACTGGCAAGCGGTCACGCCAGGATTTTGGCTGAAGATTCCCGGCGCCGGCAGTATCAATGCTGTGCCGGCATCCTATTTCATGATGGCCAGTGCGGAGTTTATGAATTTATGCGAGGACCTGCACGCTCTTGCTGGGCTGACGGCCAGCCCTGCCGGGGCGGACCAGGATGCGAGCGCCTACGATCGGATGTTAATCTCCGTGGTAAATCTGATTGTGAAATACGACGTCAATACGGACTACGCGGAACCGGCTCTCGCCGCGCTGCTTCGTCGCATCAGCGGAGCGACGGCGGCTTGTCAGAGCACGAGCGGAGCCGGTTCACTTACGTGTACGTTTACGCTGTCCTAGACAAGGGCAATCCGCTTGCGTACACGTCTGGTTCTCGCTCCCAGAAGGTCAGAGCATTGGTCCGTACACACCTGCTAGTCACTCCATGGTCTGGATTCCTGTCGCGGTGTCTGCCCTAAACTGGTCAGACGAATCAGTAGTAGTACTGACGTACCTGAAACCGCGCAGGAAATTGGTCCGTCCAAAATTTCAGAACACGAATCGCGAAGAGCGCGCGGGTAGCTGCGAATCCCGTGAGCTCACGCGAGCGGTAGTGTTCTGTTGTTGGGGCTCGAAAAGCGCGATCGTCAGACGCGCCAGAAACTCGATTGAAAGAAAAGAGCTGCGGAGGCGGCGCCGGAAGGGAAGTGTACAGGGCGCACGCCAGTGGTGTGGTGTGTCTGTACGCCATTTCGGGTTCGGCAGGCGTTTTGAATAGCTGGCGTGCAGCTTCAGGAGGAAGGAGAACGGACATGTTCATGCTCGCGGCGGTGATGATGGTGGCAGTGGCAAGTGGCGGGATGCAAGAGCCGGGAGTGCCGGCAGCGGCGCCTACAGTGCAGCAGGGCCAGCAGGGAGCGCCGCCCGTGGTGTCCCGGGACACAGTTCCGACGGCGCCTGTACAGGCGCAGGCAACGCCGCAACAGAACCAGGTATTCACGGTGCCGGCGGGAACGCATATTCCGTTGACGCTGGCGCAAGCGGTCAACCCAAAACATGTGCGAGTTGGAGATGCGATTCGTGCGGCGACGGCGTTTCCGGTGACCGTGGACGGACAAGTGGTGATGCCGGCGGGAGTTTTGCTCGAAGGCGTAGTGGTCAAGCGCGTGAAGCGGGATCGCTGGGGCCATCCGTGGGTGAGAGTGCATTTTACGAGGCTGGTCTTTCCGAACGGGTATGTCTTGCCGTTGGATGGAGAAACGAGCGAAGCGCGCGCAACGAAGCCGAGCGAGAACGAGCAGGCAAATGCGGCAAGTGATCCGAATGATGCGGTTTGGGCGCATGAAAATGGTCCTGCGGCTCGAGATGCGTTTCAATCTCCGCAGCAGCCGCCACCTCCGACCTTGCCGCCGCTGCCGAAGCCGAACTATGGGCCGGCGATTGGAATTGGTGTGGGAAGTGCGGCAGCAGCGGTAGGGATTGCGATCATTGCGAGCCGGCACCGCTACGATGAGTTCTGGTATGGCGTGGGCTGGCAGTTCGACATGGTGTTGCAAGCGCCGATTCGCGTGGACGCGGCGAATTGGAACATGAACTCACCGGACTAGGGTGACACCGGACTAGGGTGACGGCGCCCCGCCCTGTGGGCGCAGTGTGATTCGTCCCCGCAGAGCCGCAGAGCAAGTGCGGTTTCTCCATTGTTTGGACTGAGCCAAGAAAGGCCGCGGCGAGCGGCTGCACTCCCAAGCTAGATTTCGAGGATGACGGGCAGGATGAGAGGGCGCTTGGAGGTTTGTTTGTTGATGTAGCGTTTGAGGTCGACGCGGATTTTTTCTTTGATGACGCCCCAGTCGGACTTTTCTTCGGCGTTGGAGGCGGCGAAGGTTTTCATAATGACTTCGCGAGCGCCGGCGAGAAGTTCCGTGCCGTTGTCGCTGAACATGCCGCGGGTAACGATTTCGGGCTGGGACTCCACTTTTCCGGTGTGCTTGTCGATGGCGATGATGGGAACCACGACGCCATCTTCAGAAAGGTGCTTCCGTTCGCGGATGACGACGTCTTCGATTTCTTCAAGCGAGCCGGAATCCACGCAGACGCGGCCCGCAGTGACAGGATCGCGGCGGCGAACACCGTCCTGCGTAAATTCAATGCACTGACCATTCTCGAGCAGCAGGATTTCGCTGCCGACAACACCAAGTTGATGCGCGAGAGCGGCATGGCGAAACAGGTGGCGGTATTCGCCGTGAACGGGAATGAAGTATTTCGGTTTGACGAGTTGGAGGATGAGTTTCTGTTCTTCCTGCGAAGCGTGCCCGGAGACGTGAATGGTACCGGCGGAGTTGTCGTAGTAAACGAGCGCGCGACGGCGGAACATGTGGTCAAGCATGCGGAAGATGGATTTTTCGTTGCCGGGAATGATACGGGCGGAGAGGATGACGGTGTCGTTTTCGTCGACGGAGACGAAGCGGTGATTGTCGACGGCGATGCGGGAGAGCGAAGACATGGGTTCGGCCTGGGAGCCGCTGGCGAGAATGATGATGCGCTTGGGGTCGTACGAACGAATGTCCTGTGGGCGAACAACCATACCGTCCGGAATGCGCAGCACGCCTAGCGAGTGGGCGATTTCTACGTTGTCCACCATGGAACGGCCGACGAAGGCGACTTTACGGCCGACGCGAGTGGCGACGTCCACGACTTGCTGAATACGGTGAATGGAGGAGGCAAAACAGGAAAGAATGACTCGTTGCGGAGCGGAACGGCAAAGATCTTCGATGCGCGGAACGATAGCCCGTTCGGAAGGCGTGAAGCCGGGACGCTCGACGTTCGTAGAATCAGAAAAAAGAGCGAGGACGCCTTCGCTGCCGTAACGAGCGAAGGTATGCAGGTCAAAGCCGGCGCCGTCGACCGGAGTTTGGTCAATCTTGAAATCGCCGGTGTGGATAACCACACCGAGCGGCGTGCGAATGGCCAGAGCGACGCAGTCGATGGTGCTGTGGGTAACAGAGATGAATTCGATTTCGTAAGGGCCGATTTCGACAAGGCGCCCGGGGAGCACTTCGCGGAGAATGGTGGATTCGAGAAGGCTGGCTTCTTCAAGGCGTTTTCTGACGAGCGCGAGCGTGAAACGGGTGCCGTAGATGGGAACGTTGAGGTCACGGAGGATATAGGCGAGAGCGCCGATGTGGTCCTCGTGGCCGTGCGTGAGAACGATGGCGCGAACGTGTTGGCGGTTCTGTTTGAGGTAAGAGATGTCCGGAATGACCAGGTCGACGCCGAGGAGTTCGGATTCGGGGAACATCATGCCGGCGTCGATGACGATGATGTCGTCACCGAGGCGCAGAGCCATCATGTTCATTCCAAATTCGCCGAGACCGCCAAGGGGAATTGCTGTGAGAGAGAGCGAGGTATTGCTCAACGAGAAGTCATCTCCGTGATGTAAAGAGCATCGTATCACAGCGGATTGTCGGGTGTGTGGAAGAGGCTATGGTGCAACTGGCCAGAGGCTTCCCCACGGCCGAGATGCCAATGCCTTGGCTGGACGTACGTATCTAGGGATTTTTAGCCGAAGCAGTTCGGATCTGCCGTTACGGCTACGTAATTTAAGCGGTTCGGAAAATACTGCCGAAGGACCGCTCAGCAGCCAGTCATTCTCTCCGAAGCTAGTGCGTCGCCGTTCAGCCGATTTTGGCCTTTGCTGCGGTCACCTTCATGCGGTACCAAACTACAGCCGAAGGGTACGCCACATCGCGAATCTCCGATGTTTTTTCGCTGTTTGGCCCCATGGTGGCCGGGATGGTTCCCTTGGTGTTCAGGATGACCTGATTGTCCGCTCCGATATACTGCGCCTCATAAGCGATTTCGGTATACGTGAACGTATCGGACCGGTTGATGAGCGTCACCGTCCATACGGCGGTTGTTCCGAGGCTGTCTTTCTGCATACTGGCCCGCTCGATCTTCAGATCCTTGACAGCATCAGCCTTCGTGATGTCCGCGACTGGCGCGTTCTGCGCCCGTACTCTCGTGCTGTTCTTGTTGGCCGCATAGAAGCCCACCAGCGCAATGATGGCGGCCACTGCGACAAAAACGCCGATCCAAGCTTTGTGGAGTACGAGTTCCTTGTCCTCTTTTGGTCCTTCAAACATAGCCTCCTCCTTTCCTAAATGATTGTTCCGACGGAGGTGCGTACTGAGGTCGCGGAAAGTACTGCGCGTTTGCGTTGGCAATGTGGCAGTCGGCCTGTTGAGGTCCGGAGACCACGCCAGCGACGAAGCATGGCAATGGGTTCAAGCGCGCCCACGGCCTCGACGTCTCTTTTTATAGCCGCGAACGAGTACCCGTTGCAGTGACGGCGGACACACCTTAGGCGGATCGTGAAGGGCCAGTTTAGAGGAGATTTACGGGCTGCGGCTGCGTCTTTGCCAGAAACGGACACTCTTCGGAAGTGTGGGAATGCTAGGTTCGCGGGCTGAAGATGTGCGCGATCAGGACGAGGATCACCGCCCCTACGGTCGCCGCCGCAAGCGAGTACCAGAAGCCGCCGCCGAAAATCCCCAGGCGCACGAAAATCCAGCCGCCGATGAACGACCCGACAATGCCAAGAATAATGTCGGTGACACAGCCGAAGCCGCGGCCGCGGGAGATCTGTCCGGCCAGCCAGCCGGCAATCAAGCCGATGATGAGCCAATACCAGAAACCGTTGGGCAAGTAGACGGCGACAGTCTTCGTTTCGAACGACAGGGAAATCGATAGTGCGGCAAGATGAGACGCTGCGAACATGCAGCCTCCGTGGAATAGTAAGTGGGGACCCACGCTTACGAACGGCGGAGATTCTAGCAGATGTGCGCGCTGCTGGCTCTGCCGGGAAGTGCTGAGAAGACAGGGTCAAAATCCTGCAGGCCGGTTTAGTCTGGGCGAGTAGATCGATTGCAGTTATGCCGAACGCAGGACTCGCACCTTTATCGGGTGCTCGGTTGCTGCTGGGTCATGCAGTGGATGGTGCCGAGTCCGAGAACGAGATCGCGGCAGGCGATGCCAATGACTTCACGAGAAGGGAAGAGCTTGGCGAGAGTGTTGAGGGCGACGCGGTCGTTGGCATCGTTGAAGGTGGGAACGAGGACAATTTTGTTGGCGATGTAAAAATTGGCGTAGGAGGCGGGGAGGCGCTGGCCATCAAAATAAACCGGCGCGGGCATGGGTAGAGTCTCGATGTGGAGGGAGCGGCCGTTCTGGTCGCGCATGTATTTGAGCAGCGTTAGATTTTCCCGGAGCGGGGCGTAGTTGGCGTCGGCGGGATTTTCTTCCACGACGGTGACGACGGTTTGCGCGTCGGTGAAGCGGGCGAGGTCATCGACGTGGCCGTGGGTGTCGTCGCCCGCGATGCCGTTTTTGAGCCAGAGGACGTTCGTGACGCCGAAATAGTTTTGGAAGACTTCGGCATAGGTTTCGCGGGTGAAGCCGGGATTGCGTTCCTGAATTTTGCTCAGCAGGCATTCTTCGGTGGTCAGCAGGGTGCCGGCGCCGTTGACGTCGATGCTGCCGCCCTCGAGGACCACGCGTTTGCCGTTGTGGGTGGGCTGCCAGAGGCGGCGCTTAAGAGTTTTGTTGGCGAGTTCGACGACTTTCGCGTCTTTTTTGTGATTGTCGTACTTGGCCCAGCCGTTGAAGCGGAAGTTGTTGTACGCGACTTCACCTTCGGCGTTGCGGACGCAGATGGGGCCGGAGTCGCGCATCCAGCCGCGATCGGTAGGAGTGCGGAAGAAGTCGATGTTCGAAAGGTTCGCGCCGGACTTGTTGAGGATGGTCCGGACGCGTGATTCGGCGGCGCGGTCTTCGACAAGCAGATAAACGTGCTCGACGGCGGAGAGATGGCGAACAATTTCGGCGAAGGCCCAAGGAATGGGGGCGAATTTGCCGGGCCAGTCGGTGAGTTCATGAGGCCAACCTAGCCAGGTGGCTTCGTGCGGTTCCCATTCGGCGGGCATGCGGAAGCCGAGGGAGTGAGGAGTGTCGTTGGATTTTTGCGATGAGCGGGTCATTTGGTGGATGGGTTGACGGTTTGTTTTAACACAGAGGACACAGAGAGCGCAGAGGAGAAAAAGAAAGAGACATCGCTATTCGCCGAGCCAGCGGTTGGTGATGGGCTGGTAGGCGTCGATGCGGCGATCGCGGAAGAAGGGCCAATTGCGGCGGGTCTCTTCCGATTGCGCGGGATCGCATTCGACGACCAGAATTTCTTCCTTATCGTTGGAAGCTTCTTTCAGGATGCGGCCGAAAGGATCGGCAACGAAAGAGTTGCCCCAGAATTCGAGGCCGGGATCGCCTTTTTCCGGTTTGCCTTCGAAGCCGACGCGGTTCACAACTGCAACATAAACGCCGTTGGCGATGGCGTGCGCGCGTTGAATGGTGCGCCAGGCATCAAGTTGCGCGGCGCCAAATTCGGCTTTTTCGCGCGGATGCCAGCCGATGCTGGTGGGATAGAAGATGACTTGCGCGCCTGCAAGCGCGGTGAGGCGCGAACTCTCCGGGTACCACTGATCCCAGCAAATTTGAATGCCGATGCGACCGTACTTGGTGTCGAAATTGGGGAAGCCGAGGTCGCCGGGCGTGAAATAAAATTTTTCGTAGTAGAGCGGATCGTCGGGGATGTGCATTTTGCGGTATTTGCCGAGGAACGAGCCGTCGGCGTCGAGGACGGCGCAGGTGTTGTGATAAACGCCGGCAGCGCGGCGTTCGAAGAGGGAGACAACGAGAACAACTTTTTTTTCTTTGGCGATTTGCGCGAGCGCGTCGGTGGTCGGGCCGGGAATGGGTTGCGCGAGGTTGAAGAGGTCGGCGTCTTCGACGCGGCAGAAATATTCGCTCAGAAAAAGTTCGTGGAGCGAGATGATTTGCGCGCCGCGCGTAGCCGCTTCGCGAATTTTGTCGATGGCGCGCGCAAGATTTTCGTCGGGATTGTTCGAGCAGCGCATCTGCACGAGGCCAATCGTAAATTTGTTTGGCATGAAAATTAGTCTATCATGCTGAAGAAAAGTTTTTGCGGGGCGGTTTTTCTCTTTCCTTTTGGGGCGAATTTGTAATATCAAGTTCACGAAAATGCGACGATGCGGCTGGGTGTGGGTTGAGAACGAAAAGGAATTGAAACGCAGAGACACAGAGGACGCAGAGAAGAGAGCAGGCGCGGAGAAGGAAAAGAGTTTTAGGAGAGCGAATGGCGAAGGTAAAGAGCGAAAAGAAGAGCCATAAGGCGAACGGTTTAGAGCAGAAGACGGTGACGGGGAGAGTGCTACACGATCCGGTAAAGGATAAGTTGCGCGCGATTCTGCCGATTGATCTGTCGAAGTGCCGGACGATTGATGAGTTGGTGCGGGCAATGGGCGATACGGCATTTACGGGCCGGCAGATTGGCGATGCGGCGGACGTATTGGAGGCGATGGCACGCGACAAGGATTGTTTTGTCGTGCTGACGCTTTCGGGAGCGCTGACGGTCGGCAAAATGGGGCTGGTGTTTTGCGATTTGATCGAGAGCGGTGTGGTGAAGGCGGTGGTGTCGACGGGCGCGTTGATGGCGCATGGATTGGTCGAGGCAACCGGCCATTCACATTTTCGATACGACCCGAAGATGGATGACACCGAACTGTTCGAAGCAGGCTACAACCGCGTCTACGATTCGCTCGAGCCGGAGACAAATCTGGATCATGTCGAACAGATGATGCAGCACGTGCTTTCGAGTTGGGAAGCGGAAGATGTGGTGTGCAGCTGGAAGCTGCATCGGAAAATTGGCGAGATTCTGCACAAACAAGGAGCAGGGCGGGGAATTCTGAAGTCGGCGTATGAAAAGGATGTGCCCGTGTTTGTGCCGGCGTTTTCGGATTCGGAGCTGGGGATCGATTTTGCGCTGCACAAGATTGCGCGCCAGAAAGAAAACCGGCCGCTGTTGCGTTTTGACCCCTTCGAAGATTTCGAGAAATTTGCGAACACCATGCTGGCGACGAAGCGGATGGGGATTTTTACGATTGGCGGCGGCGTGCCGCGGAATTGGTCGCAGCAGTTTGGAGTGTATGCGGAGTTGTTGGCGCGGCGCGGGTATAAGAAGTTGCCGCTGAAGCGGTACAACTATGGCCTGCGGATCTGTCCGGAGCCAGTGCATTGGGGCGGGTTGAGCGGGAGCACGTACACGGAAGCAGTGTCGTGGGGGAAGTTTGTGCCGCTGGAGGAAGGCGGGCGGTTTGCGGAAGTGTTCGATGATGCGACAGTGGCGCTGCCGCTGGTGGTGGGGGCGGTACTGAACCGGATTGGGTACTACAAAGCCTAAAAAGGTTCCTGCCTCAGATCTATTAGTTGATTCAATTGAAAAAGGCGTTTCGATGCGACCGGTATTATTGGTGTGCTTGCGCGGTGCGCAATAGGCCCAACCCGCAGTTGTGGTTTGTATTAGACGAATGTCTTATCATGAGTCGCTATGTCTATCGACTATGTGCAGATGCTGCGGGCGCTGGCGGAGGAGCGCGAAGGCTGGCTGAAGAAACGCGATGGCGCCGTTCGCGAGTTGTCGCGCTTAGACGAGTTGATTCGCGCGACAGTGAAGATGCTGACGCCGGAGCAACGGGCCAAGTGCGATGCCTTGCTCGAACGGATCGACCGGCGGCCAGCGGGACTGACCACTTCGATCCGGTTGTGTTTCACAGCAGGCAAGGAGTGGCTGACGCCGGTCGAAATTCGCGATGCGCTGGTGGCGATGGGTTTTCGCTTCGAGGCGTACAAAGCCAACCCACTCGCTTCGATTCACACGACGCTCAAACGGATGGTGCCGCATGAGGTGGAATGCAAGACGGTTGGGGGCCAGAAGGCGTACCGATTGAAAACTCTGGAACAATGGAAAGCGGCAATGAAAGAGGCGCGAGACTGGCTGGAAGGAACAGAGTATCTGGCAGTCGGGCGAGGGCCTTGGATTGCTGCCCAAAAGGATAAGCCGAAGAAACGCGAGGATATCGAAGCGCCGGACGCGGGGCCCAAAGCGAAACGCGGCTGATGACGCCACAACAAACGAGAACGGTTGGAAGCAGGACAGGAGGTCTCACCATGAACGACATCGGAGCACATCGCAGATTTTTTGCAGAGCTTATTACTGGGAATGCTGGCGTTCTTCGCGGTGATCGCCGTCTTGTAGAGGCATTCGCGTCCGTACCGCGCGAGAAGTTTCTAGGCCCCGGACCGTGGAAGATTTTCACGGCGGCAGGTTATATCGAGACGCCCAGCGCTGATCCGGCTTTTCTGTATCAGGACGTTGTCGTTGCGATCGCTGCGGAACGGAAAATCAATAACGGCCAGCCGGTGCTGCACGCGTTGAATCTGGCGGCACTCGGCGTGAAACCCGGCGAAACGGTTGTTCACGTTGGGGCAGGCAGCGGCTACTACACGGCCATTCTTGCAAATCTAGTCGGAGAGTGGGGTGCGGTCGTTGCGTTTGAACTAGAAGCAGACTTGGCTGAGCGGGCTACGGCGAATCTCTCGCATCTGCCGAATGTGCGTGTCGAAGCGCGCTCCGCTGCCGAAGGCTCGCTACCGGAAACTGATGTCATCTACGTGAACGCGGGAGCGACCGGGCCGTTGGACGTTTGGCTGGACGCGTTGCGGGTCGGCGGACGGCTGCTGTTTCCGCTCACGCCAAGCGACGGCCCGGGCGGAATGCCGGGAGCGGGCGCGATGCTTCTGGTCACGCGTGCCGCGGGGCAGAGATTTGCCGCCCGATTTATTTGCCCGGCGGCATTCGTGCCGTGTGCGGGCGCGCGCGATGAAGAAACGGCTACGCGGTTGACAGCGGCATTCCGTCGGGGGAATTGGCGCGACGTCAAGTCCCTGCGCCGGGGCACATCGCCCGACGACAGCGCCTGGGTGGCTGGTCAGGACTGGTGGCTTTCCACGCAAGAAGAACTCGTGAATGCACAAGCGGGCGGCTGACGTTACTGGATCGGAATTGCCGCCGTTGTCTTTCCGTGCCGAAGCGGTGTAGAACATAGTGACGTGAGCCGAAACGAAAGCCGCAGGAGAACCCTCATGGCTAAGGCAGTGCAAGCAAGAATCGCCGGCGCATATGACGTGCACCCTGGCGTCGCGATGGTTCAGAAGTGGATTGCGGAGTTAAAGGACAAGACCGGCCGGTCGTTGGACGAGTGGATCGCACTCGTTAAGAAGAACGGGCCGAAAGATGCCAAGGCTCGGCTGGCGTGGTTGAAGGCGAAGCACGGGTTTGGGACGAACAACGCGTGGTGGATTTCCGAGCGCGTCGATGGAAAGAACATGGAAGAGGAAAGTCCCGAAGAGTACCTGAAAGCCGCTATCGAGTTTGTCGAGGCGCAATATGCGGGGCCGAAAGAGAACTTGCGGCCGATTTATGACGAGTTGCTGAAGATGGGCAAGGCTATCGGGGCGGGTGTGAAGGTGTGTCCTTGCAAGACGATGGTGCCGTTGTATCGGGAACATGTGTTTGCGCAGATCAAGCCGACGACGAATACGCGCGTGGATATGGGCTTCGCTTTGGCGAAATACAAAGGGAAATTGCCGAAGCGGCTGATTGACACGGGCGGGTTAGCGAAGAAAGACCGAATTACGCACCGGATTGAGTTGAAGAGCGTTGACGAGATCGATGACGAAGTGAAAAAGTGGATGAAGACGGCGTACGAGCTAGACGCTAAGTGACCAAAGCATTGGACGTGCTCAGGCAATTCCAGACGCTGCGCGCTGAAGGCCAAGCTGGAAACGGCTTTTTGGAGATTCTACCGCCGCTCGATCAGGACGAGCTACTTCGACTGGAGAAACAAATCCCCTGTCCGATTCCGGAAGAGGCCCGCGATCTGTTCTCGTATGCGAGGGGTTTCAAGGTGCAGAGTTTGCTTTTGCGCCGGCCGTGTCGATTGTCGTCCATCGACCTGTCCGGTCCTGACGCGGAGTTCGGGCTTGAACACGTTTTCCCGCACGCAGTATCGATTGCTGATGACGGCTGCGGAAATTTTTGGGTCATTGATTTGACAAAAGATTCGAAATCCTGGGGGCCTGTCTTCTTCGCTTGTCACGATCCTGCAGTGATCGTGTATGAGACGGAATCTGTTGCAGGTTTCATGGACGATGTGCTTGGCGAGGCACACGGAAATACGAGTAGCAAATTGGAAACAATCTGTGACGAAGCCGCGGGCCGAATTTGGCGTGACAATCCGAACGTGATGCCCTTCGAGCAGTGTGCTGCCTCGACTGACGAGGAGTTGCGAGCGTTCGCGCGTTCACTTGACGCGAGCTATGAGTTCATCGATTTGCGAAGGCCAAACCTGGGCGACGGATATTCCTGGGGAAGGTACGGGCCGTCAACCGTTAACAGAAGATTCGGAGAGAAGCGAATCTTTGCGTGTCAAAAGAAAAAGAAGTGGCAAAGATTCAAAGAGTTTTGGAAGTGATGCCGACTAGTCGTCTTCGCCGATCAGGATGGCGGCGCCCAGGACGGTGGTCCATAGGCCGCGTTTGTCGCCGACCGCCGATTGCGTGATGTTCATAGTGCGGACGATTTTGTTGGAGATGCGATAGACCTCTTTTTTCTCGTCCCAGGAAAGATCCGGATCAAATTCGACGTTCAAGGTAGTCGCGAGCATTTCCGCGGCGAGCTCTTCGGCGTATTCGCCGGCGACTTCTTCGGTTTCGCCAAAGGAGTGATGCTCGGAAAGGTAGCCGTACATAGTTTTGTCGCCGGGAAGAGCCAGGCCGATGCTGGCGGCGATGAGGCGATGCGGTTCTTTGGTGGAATTTTCGCTGATGACGGTGAACGCCACCTGTCCCGGCTTGATGTGCTTCAATCCTTCGCTGCGCGAGATGAGCTTGCAGTTGGGTGGGAAGATCGAAGAGACGCGCACAATGTTGCAGGCGGCGATACCTGCGTTGCGCAACGCAAGCTCAAAACTGGAAAGCCTTTCGCGATGTTTGCCGACGCCTTTGGTGAGGAAGATCTTCTTCGCGACGAACGCCATGGTGCCGGGTTGTGGTGCCTCCGTGAAGTGGAGTTGATGGAGTAAATTTTCTGCTGTGGAAAAGTAACAAGAAGGTGGAGAAGTGTCAACGCCATTTGCCGCGCCAAGTGAGACAAGGGCCGCGCAAAATGAATGGCGTGTAAATGTAGCGATCTAGTGGCTATTCGCCGGCAATGTGCTGAATCAATTTGCCGAGTGGTTTGCAGAGCGCAAGGATTTTCCCCAAATCGTCCGCAGTAAAGTCCGGGCCGGAGGACTTGAGGTCTGGTCCTTTGCGGCTGATCTGAATCACGCCAACGACTTTTTCTCCGGAAAGAATCGGCGCACTGATCATTTTCTGGATAATCTCGCTCGTTTCGCCGCCGATTTTGACGCCTTCGAAAACCGTAGCGTGACGTACCGCGGCAAAATTGTTGATGATGTCCGGGCGACTCTCGCGAGCGGTCTTTGCAGCAATGGCGCTGGTGCTGGAAAGTGGAATGAAACCAACCTGCTTCAGCGACTCAGGGACCAGGAAGTGTAAATGGCGCCAGCGCGTGGACAGACCCATCAATGCGACCTCGTCGTGCTTCACGCCGACGTGCTTGGCGATGCGGTTGGCAATGCCAGCAAGGGAAATCTGCGCGGCTGCAGTGGAATCGGTTTCCAGCGCTGCCGCGAGGCGCTCCAATTCGGAAACCAGGCTGAGGGTCGCGATACTCATCGTTGTGCTCGTGCGTACCTGTTGCGCGTCGTACCAGGCGGGAGGGGCCGTGGTGGATGCTGCTCTGCATTTATTTCAGCGGAAAGAGCCGCCACGTGCAACAGATTTTAGAATGCTGCGTGCCCGGGAGAAGAACCCGCGGCGAGGAAAGTTAAGAAAAGTGTGATGCCGCAGATTCTGCCGTCCGGCGCACCACGTGCTTCATTTTTTCTGATATTACTTGCCGCGTCGCGCGTACTTCGGTTGCAACGCAATGGCCAAGCTCCTATACTGAACGTGCCGCCATTTATCAGGCGTGGTGATGAAAGTGAGCGGCGGAGAGGGCATGTCCGCAACGGCAACCCGGCCAGAAACCGACTATTTCCTTCGCAAACTGCATTCTTTGACCGGCATTATTCCCGTCGGGGCATTTCTCGCAGAACATTTTTGGTCGAACAGTTACGCGCTGGTGAGCCAGCAGTCTTACAACGCAAAATCGGAAGAACTGCAGACGATTCCGTTCCGGCTCGCGGTCGAGTGGCTGTTCATTTTCTTGCCGATTCTTTATCACGGCGCCTACGGGATTTATATTTGGCTTCGCGGGAAATCCAACGTGTCGCAGTATCCGTGGGTCGGCAATTGGATGTACACGTTTCAGCGTTACACCGGGCTGATTGCGTTTGCGTACATCGGATGGCATTTGTATACCGAGCGCTGGGCCACGCATGGAATGTCTACGTACGCGGATGTGGCCGCGCAAATGCAGGATCCGTGGGCGCTGACATTCATGTTTGTAGGCGTGGTGGCATCTTCGTTTCATCTTGGCGTAGGCATCTGGAATCTTCTGTGCAAGTGGGGACTGGCGGCGACGGCGAGAGCGCAGCGCGCTGCGGGCATTCTGGGAACAGTGGTCGGCGTAGCGTTTAGTTTGGTGGGCGTGCTGATTGTGTGCAGCTTTTGGCTGAACTGGCACCCGTTCGATTCGTATCTGGCGAAATGAGACAACCGAAAATCATTGTAGTGGGCGGTGGCCTAGCTGGCCTGATGGCGACGATTCGCGTCGCGGAAGCAGGCGTGCCCGTCGACTTGTTTTCGATTGTGCCAGTAAAGCGCTCGCATTCGGTGTGCGCGCAAGGTGGAATCAACGCTGCGAAAAATCAAAAAGGCGAAGGCGATACCACCTGGAAACATTTTGACGACACAATCTATGGTGGCGATTTTCTGGCGAACCAACCGCTGGTGAAGCGGATGTGCGAGGCGGCGCCGGGAATTATTGATTTGCTGGATCGCATGGGCGTCATGTTCAACCGCACGCCCGAAGGATTGTTGGATTATCGGCGATTCGGCGGGACCTTGTATCACCGGACGGCCTTTGCGGGAGCCACGACTGGTCAGCAACTGCTTTATGCGTTGGACGAGCAGGTGCGGCGCTTCGAATCGGAAGGGCGCGTTAAAAAATACGAAGGCCAGACGTTTTTGTCGGCAGTAATTGACGAAGGTGGCGTTTGCCGCGGCATCTGCGCGATGGATTTGCGCTCCATGGAAGTGAAGACGTTTGTCGCGGATGCGGTGATTTTTTGCACTGGCGGCGTCGGGGCGATTTTTGGGCGCTCGACGAATTCTGTGGTTTGCACCGGGTCGGCGCAGTCGGCGCTCTTTCAACAAGGCGTCGATTATGCGAATGGCGAATTTATCCAGGTGCATCCCACGGCGATTCCGGGGGAAGACAAGCTGCGTTTGATGAGCGAGTCGGCGCGCGGCGAGGGCGGACGCGTTTGGGTGCCGCGCAATCCGAGTGATACGCGCGACGGAAAGCAGGTTCCCGAAAACGAGCGCTTCTATTTTCTGGAGGAATGGTATCCCAAGTACGGAAACCTGGTGCCGCGCGATATCGCGACACGCGCGATCCATCGCATTGTGTTTCAGGAAAAACTTGGGATTCGCGGACAAGCAGCTGTCTATCTGGACGTCTCGCACATTCCGCGCGAAACGCTGGACCGCAAGCTCGAGGGGATCCTCGAGATTTACCAGAAATTTCTTGGTGTCGATCCGCGCGAAGAGCCGATGAAGGTTTTTCCCGGAATGCACTACACCATGGGCGGTTTGTGGGTGAATGGCGAGGATCAAGCCACGAACGTGCCGGGGATTTTCGCGGCCGGCGAATGCGAATACCAGTATCACGGCGCGAATCGGTTGGGTGCGAATTCGCTGGTCTCGTGCATTTTCGGCGGTGGTTTAGCAGGACCTGCCGCGGTGAAGTACGCGCAAAATCTCGAGCGCGGCAGCGAAGCGGTAGGTTCAAGTGTTTTCGAAGCCGAACGGAAGCGACAGGAAGAGAAGAACCAGGCGCTGGTGGCGGAAAATGGTTCGGAAAATCCGATGACGATCTGGCGTGAACTGGGCGATGTGATGACCGAGCACGTGACGGTGACGCGAATCAACAAAGACTTGGTTGCTGCCGAAGTTCAAATCCGCGAATTACAAGAGCGCCATCGCAAGATGAACTTAAGCGACCGCTCCAAGTGGTCGAATCAGACGCTCAATTTCGCGCGCGAGTTGGGGAACATGCTGGTGCTGGCGCGGGTGATCACCCAAGGGGCTTTGGCCCGCAACGAATCGCGAGGCGCGCACTACAAACCGGAGTTTCCGGAACGCGATGATGCAAATTGGCTGAAGACTACGCGGGCGAAATACAAGTGCGGCGAAATTGAATTGACCTACGAGCCGGTGGACATTTCGCTGATTCCGCCGCGTGCGCGACGTTACGACGCAGCAAAGTAGAGCACTGAGGAGCAATGGCTGACGCGAAACAAGTCATCGTACGGGTGAAGCGGCAAGTGAGCCCGCAAGGGACACCGTATTGGGAGGAATTTGCCCTGACGTGGCGCCCGGCGATGAACGTGATTATTTGCCTGCGCGACATTGCCGAGAATCCGGTCACCCGCGATGGCAAAAAGACCACGCCGATCAGCTACGATTCGAACTGTCTCGAAGAAGTCTGTGGCTCTTGCGCGATGCGCGTGAATGGAAAGGCACGGATGGCTTGTTCCGCGCTCGTCGATCAACTCGAACAGCCGATTCGGCTGGAGCCGCTCTCGAAGTTTCCAGTGGTGCGCGATCTGGCGGTGGATCGCCAGTTCATGTTTGAAAGTCTGAAGCGCGTCAAGGCGTGGATCCCCATCGATGGAACCTACGATCTGGGCGAAGGCCCGCGTATGGCTCCCGATGCGCAGGAAAAGGCCTATCCGCTTTCGCGCTGCATCACGTGCGGCAATTGCCTGGAAGTGTGCCCACAAGTCAACGAAAACAGCAAATTCATCGGTGCTGCCATCATCAGCCAGGCGCGCCTTTTCAATATGCACCCTACTGGCTCGATGCATGCTCGGGAGCGCATCTCCGCCCTGATGCTGCCGGGCGGCGTGCAGGATTGCGCCAACG
>Ga0335079_10001591_pt1 | contig 25931 bp, 26 predicted proteins | sample Lox_Sample_33_FD_206719 | JGI IMG/M metagenome (GOLD analysis project Ga0335079, IMG submission 206719) | Soil microbial communities from Loxahatchee National Wildlife Refuge, Florida, United States - Lox_Sample_3.3 | ecosystem: Environmental > Terrestrial > Soil > Wetlands | place: USA...
CCTCGAGCGCAGCCTGGACTCGTTCGACGACCTGCACCGGGGACGGTGAGCCGGTCGGCGGTTTCAGCGGGCCGGGCCGGTCTTCGGCGCGCGCGGCCCCTTCGGAAGGAAGATCTTAGGAGAAAGATAGCCAATTCGTCGGGACCCCGCCTGCCCGCGTCGGCTCCAATCGGGTCTGAAAGGAGACCACCATGGATCGCATTGCGAAAGGAAGTGCCGGAGCCTTGCTTTGGGGCTGCTGCATGTTCGTGGCGGCGGCCGACGAGCCGGCGGCGGTAGGGAGCCTGCCCTCCAAGGAAGCGAAGATGTTTTCGCGGTCGGCGGGATACGAACGTTACATGGGGCGCTGGAGCCGGCTGCTCGTTCCAGGCTACCTCGACTTCGCCGGCGTGCGCGAAGGCCAGCACATTCTCGACGTCGGCACGGGCACCGGGGCGGTGGCGCTCGCCATTGAGACACGCACCCACAAGGCCGAGGTCGTCGGCATCGACCCCTCCGAAGCTTTTCTGGCCGCGGCCAGAAAGGACGCCGCCTCGAGCCGGGTGCGCTTCGAGGTCGGGGACGCGCAGGCGCTGCGCTTCCCCGACGCGAGCTTCGACCAGACGCTTTCGCTGCTCGTGCTCAACTTTGTCAAGGACCCGTCCAAGGCGATCGCGGAGATGCGACGGGTAACGCGCCCGGGCGGCACGGTGAGCAGCTGCGTGTGGGACTACAACCAAGGCATGCAGATGGCGCGCTTCTTCTGGGACGAAGCCGTGGCGCTCGACCCGTCGATGGCGGCCAAGGACCAGCGCAACATGAAGTTCGCCCGCCAGGGCGAGCTCGGCGACGCCTGGCGCAAGGCCGGACTGACGGGCGTAAAGGAGGACGCGCTCGTCATCGACCAGCACTACTCGAACTTCGACGACTACTGGCTGCCGTTCCTCGGGGGCGCCGGCGCCGCGGGAGCCTTCGTTGCCTCGCTCACGCCCGAACGCCGTCAGGAGATCGAATCGCGGCTGCGCAAGCGCATGCTCGGCGACCGCCCGGACGGGCCCTTCACCCTGAAAGGACGGGCGTGGTGCGTGCGGGGCGAGGTGAGCTAGCCTCGGCCGAAGGTGGGAAGGACCCGGACGCGGCCGGCCTCAGCCGGCGTCGCGCGCGAGGCGCAGGCCGGAGAACTGCCAGCGGGCGTCCGGGGGAAAGAAGTTCCGGTAGGTCGCGCGGATATGGGTCGCGGGCGTGGCGCACGACCCGCCGCGCAGGACGTACTGGCCGCTCATGAACTTGCCGTTGTACTCGCCGATCGCGCCGGCGGGGAGGCGGAATCCCGGGTACGGCCCGTAGTCGCTTCGCGTCCACTCCCAGACGTCGCCGAACGCCTGCGCGAGAGTGCCGTCTTCCGGGGCCTCGCGCAGCGCAAGCGGATGAAGCGCCCCGCTCTCGAGGAAGTTGCCTTCCGGCGCCCCGCCGCGCGCGGCCACTTCCCATTCGGCTTCGGTCGGCAGCCGCTCGTTCGCCCACCGTGCGAATGCCTCGGCTTCGTAGAAGCTCACGTGGCAGATCGGCGTATGCGGGTCGACCGGAACTTCGCCGTGCAGCGTGAACGAGTGCCAGCGACCCTCGCGTCGCTCCCAGTATTGGGGCGCCTGCCAGCCGCGCGCCGTCACCGCGTCCCAGCCCGCCGAGAGCCACAGCTCCGGCCGCCGGTAGCCGCCGTCTTCCACGAACTCGATGAAGTCGCCGTGGGTCACCGGGTGCGTGGCGATCTGGAACGGGTCGAGCCAGACGCGGTGTCGCGGCGTCTCGTTGTCGAAGCAGAAGCCCGCACCCGCGTGCCCGATCTCGTGGGTTCCGGCCCCGAAAGAGATCCATCCGCGCTTGCGCGCCTGTATCGGGGTGAGCGGCCATTGCCTGCGGTACGCCGGCTTCAAGGGGTTGCGGGACAGCAGGTGCTTCACGTCGGTGAGGATGAGCTCCTGGTGCTGCTGCTCGTGGTTCAGCCCGAGCTCGACCAGCGCGCCGAGCCGGGCGAGCGCGCCCTCGTCGACCATCATCTCGAGCATCGCCGCGTCCACGTGGTCGCGGTAGGCAAGCACTTCCTCCAGCGCCGGACGCGAGAGCAGCCCTCTTTCGGGGCGCGGGTGGCGGTCCCCGACCGCGTTGTAGTACGAATTGAAGAGCGCGCGGTACGCGGGGTCGAAGAGCCGGTAGCCCTGTCGATGCGGCGCGAGGATGAACGTCTCGAAGAACCAGGTCGTGTGCGCCAGATGCCATTTCACCGGACTCGCGTCCGGCATCGACTGGATGGCGCAGTCCTCCGCCGAGAGAGGCGCGGCGAGCGCTCGCGTCGCTTCACGGACCGAGACGAACCGCTCCCCCCGGCCGCGGCTCGGGGCGGGAAAGCCGGACAACATCGACGAATCCGGAGTCGGTTCCAAGGGATCCTCCCTTCGAATGCTTCGCCCGGCCTGGCTTCGATCTCGGCCGGATCTTGGGTAGTCGAGCGAGCAGGACGTAGCTTACGCCTTTGAGCCGGACGGTGTCCCTATTGAGGTTCCTGCCCGCGCCGGTGAGAGGCGACGAGGCGCAGGAGCGTCAGCTCCGGCTCCGACCCGAAGCGCACGGGCGGGCCCCACGTTCCGGTTCCCGCGCTGACGTAGATCCAGGTGCGGCCGATGCGCGACAGCCCGGCAACGAACGGCGCGTGCACGAGATGCACGGCGAGCGTCCACGGGAAGAACTGGCCGGCGTGGGTGTGACCCGAGAGCTGCAGGTCGAAGCCGGCGGCTTCCGCTTTCGGAGCGAGCTTGGGATTGTGCGCGAGCAGCAGGCGGAACGCGCTTCCCTCGTCGCGGCCCGCAGCGAGGTCGGGACGGGGCTCGTTGTGCCGCCCTGCAGCGGGGTCGGTGACGCCGCCGACGACGATTCGCGCTCCGCGGATCTGGGTCACAGCGTACTCGTTCAGGAGCACCCGGAAGCCCAGGGACCGGAAATGCGCGATCCACGGGTCCGCCCCCGAGTAGTACTCGTGGTTGCCGGGGACGAAGAACACGCGGCCGGCAGGAACCAGCTCGGCGAGCGGGGCGACATGAGTCGCCAGGCGCGCAACGGAGCCGTCCACCATGTCTCCGGTGAGCGCGACGAGGTCCGGCGCGAGTTCGTTCGCCATGCGGACGACGCGGCGCACGTATGCGGCGCCGATCGTCGCGCCGACATGCAAGTCGGTGATCTGCACGATCCGCAGGCCGTCCAGCTTGTCGTCGAGCCCGTCCACCCTGATGTCGACGCGCCGGATTTTCGGGCCCCTGAGCGCCACGAGGATTCCGATCGCGAGGCTGAGGAGCGAGCCGAGCAGGACGAGCGCAGCGCCCGAATCCGCGAGATAGGCATGGACGCCCGCCGCAGGCGGCGCCCACGCCGTCGCCAGCAGCAGCGCGTCGCGCGCAAGGCTGAACACGAGCGCGAAACTCAGCCAGCCCATGCAGAGGTAGCTCGCGAAGTGCAGCAGCTCGTCCGCCGCGCCCTCGCGTTCGCGGTCTCCCGCCCAGTAGATCACCGGCACGAGCCAGATCAGCGCGAAGGGGATCGCGAGCGCCGTCCTCTGAAGCGCGCCCGGGGCGAGCCGCCATGCCAGGTAGGCGTAGGCGGAGGCGAGTATCGCCGTGAGGATCAGGACGAACGGATTGAAGAACCGTCTCATCGGTTCGACCGCGCGGATCGCCGGTCGCTGCTCAGCGGACCTTGAACACCAGCTTGCCGCGCAGGTGGCGGCTTTCGCTCACACGGTGGGCCGCGGCGGCCTCCGAGAGGGGATAGACCCTGATCTCCGGCACGCGCACCGCGCCCTGCGCGACGAGCGCGGCGATCCGCTCGAGGTGCGCGCGGTCGCGCCCGACCCTGGGGCGCAGCGAAACCACATCCTTGCGCGTCGGCGCCGGAGCCGTCGGGCCGGATCCGATGAACGCCGCGCGCCCGCCCGGCCGCAGCGCCGCGAACGAGCGGTCGGCCACGTCGCCGCCCACGGTGTCGAACACGGCGTCGCAGCCGGAGGCAAGCTTCACGAAGTCTTCCTTCGTGTAATCGATGATCCTGTCCGCGCCGAGCCCGCGCACGTACTCGTGGTTGGCCGGGCTCGCGGTCGTGATGACGCGCGCGCCGATGTGCTTCGCGAGCTGCACGGCGATACCCGCCACGCCGCCCGCGCCGCCCTGGATGAGTATCGTCTCACCCCGCTTCAGTTTCAGCGTGTCCTCGACCGACACGAGCGCGGTGAGGCCGATCAGCGCGAGCGCGGCGGCATCCACGTGGCCGAGGCTCTCGGGCTTGCGGGCCACGATGGCCGAGCGGATCGCGACGCGCTCGGCATAGCAGCCGTCCGCGACCTGCTCCACCACCCCGAACACCGGCTCGCCCACATGGAGGTCGTCGACTCCGGGACCCAGGGCGGCGACTACGCCGGAGAAATCCCGTCCCGGGACGTAGGGGAACTTGCTGATCGGCGCGTAGCTGCCGGCGCGCACTTTCCAGTCGGCGCCGTTTACGCTCGCCGCATGAACGTCGACCAGCACCTGCCCTGGTCCTGCGACCGGGTCCGCGACCTCGCCGTACTGCAGCACCTCGGGCCCGCCGTTCTTCATGAAGAACGCAGCTTTCATCTTCCGCCCTTCATGGACGAATGCGATATCGCCGGCTCGAGCCTCAGCCGGGGTTCTTCGCGGTGATGAACCAGGTGGAAGACGGTGCCCAGACGCCGTCGCCGCGCGCGAACGGCGCCAGCGCTTCCCTGAGCCCGGCGATCACTTGCGGCCTGTGCTTCTCGCCTTCGTCCCCCGCGAGGCGGATGATTTCGCCCGCGGGGCCGAGGGCCATGGCGAAGGCGATCGCATCGTCCAGGTTGCGGCCGATGCAGATGTCGCAGTCGAAGCGCTCGAAGGCGATGCGCTCGAAGCCCGCCCCGCGCAGCATGGTGCTCACCATGTCCGGCCCCGCCATCGAGAAGGGTCCCGGGCCGCAGTGCACCTGATCGGTCTCTTCGTGGGACACGACGGGCACGATCTGCTTCACGCGCTGCTCGGCCTCGTGCACCCAGGGATTCTCCTCGCGGCGGCGCCACACGATCTGCATGAAGGTGCCGCCGGGCTTGAGCGCCTTGCGGACGTTCCGCATCGCCGCGCCCGGCATTTCGAAGAACATGGTGCCGAAGCGCCCGAAGGCGTGGTCGTAGGGGCCGCGCAGGTCGTCGTGCTGCACGTCGGCGACGAAGAAGCTCGCGTTGGGGACGCCGTTCTTGCGGGCCTCGCTCTCGGCCTGGAGGACGAAATTCCGGGCGCAGTCGACGCCCACCGCCTTTCCGCTCCTGCCGACCCGCTTCGCGAGGCGCAACGTGGTGTCGCCGAAACCGCAGCCGATGTCGAGCACGCGGTCGCCTTGCGCGAAACCGCAGCATTCGAGCGCCGCATCGCTGTGCTGAGAAAGGCCCTCCACGAGAATATGCTTGAAGCGGCAGAACTTCTCGAACAGGACGGTGTTCCAGGCCTCGACGACGACGCGGTTGCTTGCGTCCATGTGCGCTTGTCGAGGCCCGGGTGTGAAGCGCTACTCCGCCAGGGTGAGGCCGGACCCGCCCATCTCGGCGGGATAGTCCTTCATCTTCGGCAGCCCGTCCTTCATGGGCAGCACCGTCTCCTGGTAGTTCACGTGGATACCCGCATGGTACGGGAAATCCGCGATGGTCGCCGCATAGACGTCGACCACTCCCCACAGCGGGTGATCGGTGAAGAGGTGGCCGCCGCACACCTTGCACCACTTGCGGTGGCTGCGCGGCGTCTTGCTGTAGCTGCCGACCTTGTCCGCGCCTTTCGTGACCTTTACCGCCTCGGGCTTCCACAGGGTGAAGGCGTTGACGGGGCTCGCCGACCAGGTGCGGCAGGAGTCGCAGTGGCAATAGCCCATCGCGGCGGGCTCGCCGGCGACGTCGACCTCGACCGCGCCGCAGAAGCAGCTGCCGTGGTAGGTCTTTCCGTGCTGGGTGTGGTGATGAGAATGGAGATGATCCGGGGCTCCCATGGTGCTGTCCTTTCGCTCTGATGGAGCGAGGGAGTATCCGCGCGCGCCGTCCCGGCGTCTTTTCCGGGGCCCCGCGGTTCTTGCCCGAGGCTCCGTGTTGCTTGTATAGTCGATCGAAACCCGGAGTACACCCCCCCGGCATGTCCAAGCGGATTCCGTCGCTCATCACGGGTATCGATGCAGCGGTTTTCGGCGTGGCCGATCTGCGCGCGGCGACGCGCTTCCTCGACGACTGGGGACTGAGCAGGCTGCGCTCGGGCCGGTCCGGCGCGGACTTCGCGTGCGTGGACCGCGCCGAAGTGTCGGTAAGGCCCATCGATTCGCGCGGGCTTCCGAAGGCGATCGAGCCGGGGTCGACGCTGCGCGAGCTCGTCTGGGGAGTCGGGAGCGCGCGCTCTCTCGACGCGATCGCAGAGAAGCTCGCGCGGGATCGCAGCGTCACCGAGACGCCAGACGGCACGCTGCACAGCACGGACGACCTGGGGTTGGGAATCGCGTTCCGCGCGACGCGGCGCAAGGCGCTCAAGGCGCGGCCGGGCGCGTTCAACGCGCCGGGGTGCGTGCAGCGCCTCGACCGGCCCGCGCCGTTCTACGAGCGCGCGCTGCCGCAGGAGATCAGCCACGTCGTCCTCGGCGTCCCGGACATCCGCGCGGTCGAGCGCTTCTATTGCGGGCGGCTGGGGTTCCGCGTCTCCGACCACTACGTCGGCCGCGCGGTATTCCTGCGCGCTTCCCCCGCGGGAAACCACCACCACCTGTTCGTCCTCAACAGCGGAGACCGCAAGCTCCACTTCGACCACATCGCGTTCAAGGTGCGTGACGTCCACGAGGTGATCGGCGGCGGCCAGGCGCTCGCCGCGCGCGGCTGGACGACCCACGCGGGCCCGGGGCGGCACTACCCGTCCTCGGCCTGCTTCTGGTACTTCAAGAGCCCGCTCGGCGGCGCGGCGGAGTACGCCGCCGACGAGGACATGGTCACCGCGAGGTGGCGGCCGCGGCGCTTCGTCATGGCTCCCGAGAATTTCTCGGAGTGGCGCTTCAACGCGCCCGAGGGCCTTGCCGGCGCGGCGATCGCCGGCAGTCGCCGGATCTAGCCCGTATCGGCGAGATGCGCGAGAGCCCGGCCGCCGTCCTCTCGCTGGAGAAGGTGTGCGTCGCCTTCGGCGGCCGCGCCGTGCTCTCGGACATCTCCTTCGACGTCGCGGGCGGCGAGTTCGTCTGCGTCGTCGGCCCCTCGGGGTGCGGCAAGACCACGCTGATACGCCTGCTCGCCGGGCTCCTCGCGCCCACCGCGGGCGGCATCGTCTTCGGCGGGCAGCCTCTCGCCGGCACGTCGCGCGACCGCGCGATCATCTTCCAGGACTACTCGAAAGCGCTGCTGCCGTGGCGCACCGTCGCGGGGAACATCGCGCTCGCGCTCGAGGCCTGCGGCGTCGCCGAGCCCGACAGAAGCCGGCGCGTCGCGGCGCTGCTCGCGAAGATGCAGCTGTCGCACGCCGCGGCGCAGTATCCCGGCCAGCTCTCGGGCGGCATGCAGCAGCGCGTTCAAATCGCGCGCTGCCTCGCGCAGCAGCCGAAGCTGCTGCTGATGGACGAGCCGTTCGGCGCGCTCGATGCGATCACGCGCCAGACGCTGCAGGACGAGATCGCGCGGCTCGCCGCCGAGGAGCGCACCACCGTCGTCTTCATCACCCACGACCTCGAGGAGGCGATCTATCTCGGCGACCGGGTGATCGTGCTGCAGTCGAACCCGGGGCGCATCGCCGAGAGCGTCGCGGTGGCGATCCCGCGGCCGCGCAGCCAGCTCGACACGCGCGAGGACCGGCGCTTCCTCGAGCACCGCCACCGGCTGTTCGGCCTGCTGCAGGGGCATTGAGGAATGAAGCGGATCCTGCGCGGCGCCCTGCTCCCGTTCCTCGTCTTCGCGCTCTGGGAAGCGGGAAGCCGGGCGGGCGTGCTGCCGATGGACACCTTCTCGAGGCCCTCCGACATCGCGCTGGCGTTCGCCGCGGGCGTCGCCGACGGCTCGATCCCGCTCGCGACTTGGCTGACCGTGCAGGCGGCTCTGGTCGGGTTCGCTATCGCCGCGGTGGCGGGCATCCTCGTCGGCGTGATCCTCGGGCTGTCGCCGCCGCTCGAGCGCACCGTCGGGCCCTCGATCGAGGCGCTGCGTCCTGTCCCGGCTGTCGCGCTCACGCCGCTGACGCTCCTCCTTTTTGGCTTCGGGCTTCGCATGGAGGCTGCGGTCGTGGCCTTCGCCTGCATCTGGCCGGTGCTGCTCGTCACGGTCGCCGCGGTGCGGGGCATCGAGCCGCGCCTGCTCGAGGTCGCGCGCACCCTACAGCTCGGCTTTCCTGTGCGGCTGCGAAAGATCATCCTTCCCGCCGCGCTCGGGAGGATCGTCGTCGGCCTGCGCGTGGCCGTCAGCATCTCGCTCATCGTCGCGGTGACGGTGGAGATCATCATGAATCCGCGCGGCTTGGGCTACGGCATGATCATCGCTCAGCAGTCGCTGCAGCCGGCGCTGATGTACGCCCAGCTGCTGTGGCTCGGGCTGCTCGGCTGGGGGCTGAACGCGCTCCTCACGCGGGCGTTCGGCCGGTGGCACGGCGCCTTCGGCCCCGGGGTGAACCCATGAAGCGCCTGGCGCGGCTACCGGCCTTCGGCGCGGTCCTCTTCGCCGCGGGACTGCTCCTCCTGTGGCAGGGGCTCGCCGACCGCCAGTTCATCTCGCCGGTATTCTTTCCCTCGCCCTCGCGCACGCTGGCCGAGCTCACCCGGCAGATCGCGTCGGGCCAGCTGTGGAAACCGCTCGAGGCGACCGCCGCCCGGATGTTCTTCGGCTGGGCGCTGGCGTCCCTTGCCGGGGTGGTCCTCGGCGCGGCGATCGGATTCTCGCGCCGGGCGCGCGACTTCCTCGAACCTTCGCTCGAATTCATGCGGCCGCTGCCGGCGTCGGCGGTGATTCCGGTGGCGATCCTGTTCTTGGGTCTGAGCAACGCGATGACCGTCGCGGTCGTCGCGTTCGGCGCGGTCTGGCCGGTGCTGCTCGCAGCAGTGCACGGCTTCGCCTCGGTCGAGCCGCAGCTGATGGAGGTGTCCGCGGCGCTGCGCCTGTCGAGAAAGGATCTGTTCCTAAAGATCGCGGCCCCGAGCGCGCTGCCCGACATCCTGGCCGGCGCCCGCGTGAGCCTCGCGATCGCGCTCATCCTCGCCGTGGTGACCGAGATGCAGGCTTCGCAGATCGGCCTGGGCCAGAATATACTGCTCGCGCAGCGCTCGTTCCGCAGCCCGGAGCTGTACGCCGGGGTGGTGACGCTGGGAGTCATGGGCTTCGCGATCAACCATGCGATCGTCGTTCTGGAGCGGCGGCTACTGCGCTGGCGCGGCGCACACGAGCAGTAAACCAACTGAGGAGGAATTCCAATGAATCGCATCGCTGTCGTCCTGCTCTTGGCGGTTGCCTTGCCCGCTGCGGCCCAGCAGCCCAAGGCGAACATCGGCTACATCGGCGCAGCCGATTTCACGCCGCTGTTCGTCGCCAAGGACAAGGGTTTCTTCGAGAAGCGCGGCCTGGACGCTACGCTGACGCGCATCCAGATCGCGCCCAACGTCGGGCCGGCGATCATCTCGGGAGACCTGCAGATCGGCATGGGTACGGGCCCCAACCTGCTGCACGCCGCCGAGGGCGGCCTGCCGCTGGTGGCGATCGCGGGCGCGTCGCGCATGAAGAAGAACAATCCGATCGCGGGCCTGATCGGGCGCACGGGATTCGCGTACAAGACGCCGGCCGATCTGCGCGGGAAGAAGATCGGCAGCCCCGGGCTGAACACCATGCTGACCGAGCTGTGCGAGAAGTGGCTGCACGACAACCGGATTCCACGCGACCAGGTGACGCTGGTCGAGGTCATCTTTCCCCAGCAGCACGACATGCTGAAAGGCGGGAATATCGACGCGGTCATCACCATCGAGCCGTTCCGCTCGCGCATGCTCAACGACGGCACCGGATTCAAGATCGCCGACTATGTGGGCGAGATCAACCCGGACGTCCTCGCAGTGCTGTGGATGGCAAGACGCGACTGGGCGGCCGCCAACCCGCAGGCGGTCAAGGCGTTCCGCGAGGCGTACGCGGACGCTATCGAGTGGGGCGCGAAGAATCCGGAGGAGTCGAAGAAGATCCTCGCCAAGTACGTCGGCTTCGCCTCGCCCGTGCTCCCCGATTACGGCGTCGAGGTGAAGCTCTCCGATCTCGAGTTCTTCGAGAAAGTCGAGCGAGAGCTGGGCAAGCTGCGCGGTCCGGTGGACGTCAGCAAGCTGGTGTGGAAGTAGCGCTCAATCCGCTGGCTTGGGCAGGAGCGTGGAGGTCAGCGCTTCGCTCATGTCGTGGTCGAGCGGCTTCACGCCCTTGATGACGAAGGTGCCGCGGCGAGCCGGTGGCCGCGAGGCCCAGAGCAGCCAGGTGGCCCTTGCGCACTCAGATGAGGTACTTCTTCCCGACCGCCAGCGGCGCGAGCTCGCTGCCGAACTCCCGGGCCATGTGGCTCAACGCGCGCCAGCCGGTGCAGTGGCCTGGCGCGAGCACCTTCAGCGCGAATTTCTTGAGGTCCGTCACCGTCTGCGGAATCACTCTCTCGTTGATCCCGGAGAGATGCAGGCCGCCCATCGCGCCGTAGAGCGGCACCGACGGGAACGCCGAGCGCGCGTGGGTCAGGACGTTGATCAGTCCGGCGTGCGAGCACGCGGAGAACACGAACTGCCCCTTGCCCTTGACGTTCACCGAGAGGTATCGCTCGTCCATGATGAGGGGATCGGGCTCCCATGAAGTTCCGTCCGCGCTGCGCGTCAGGTGATTCGGCACGCCGGCCTCGTAGCTCGTCACGCGGGGGATTTCTCCGCTGAGATAGAAGGCGCCGCCGGCGATGCTCTGCGGCTCGCGGGTGTTGACGACTTCCGCGCCCGCCGCCGACAGGCGCTCCGGGTCGGGGACGAGCTCGTTCACGTAGAGCTGCCCGTCGGGCCGCTTCGTCGCGCGCTGCCGGAACATGCCCGGATGCACGAAGCAGGGGAAGCTCTTCCTCCCGCGGCTCCGCGCGACCGACTCGACCGCGGCGAGCAGGCCGCCCGCATGGTCCCAGTGGCCGTGCGACAGCACGACCGCCTCGATGCCCGAGAAATCCACGCCGAGGATCTCCGTGTTGCGCTGGAACGTCGCCGCCGCCGGGCCCGCGTCGAACAATATCGTGCGCTTGCGGCCGCCCACGGTCGCGGTCAGCAGCACCGAGAGCCCGTGATGCGCGCAGCAGATGGCCGAGCCGGCGAGAACGCGCAGCCTTCCGCCGGTGAGGAGCACCGACCACTCCGGCAGCACGTCCGCGGGGTTGGAGGACAGGCTGTCGGTGACGTTGTCCACCAGCACCAGGAATTCCAGCGCGTCGGCTTCGGCGATGGCGACCATCTTCGTTCCTCCGGCTTAGGCCTTCGACGACTTGAGGTTGATCATCGGTCCGTCCACGGCGAGCATCCCATAGCCGTGATGGTGAACGGTCTTGGGCCGCTTCTGAGCCGGATCGATCCAGGCCTTCAGTACTTCGAGAATGAAGAGATTGTACTTGCGCACGAGGCGCGTATCGGTCACGCGGCACTCGAGATTCGCGAAGCACTCGGCGATGAGCGGCGCCCCGACGCGGGAGGCGGGCACGCGGGTCAGGCCGAATCTCGCGAACTTGTCGATGCTGCGGCCCGATACATTGCCGACGCCGACCACGGCCTTGGCCAGCGCGCGCGCCGGAATGGCGATCACGCATTCCCGGGTTGCATAGAGCGCCGCGAAGCTGAAGTTCGCCTCGCTCACGATGCACGCGAGGAGCGGCGGCTCGAAGTCCATCATCATGTGCCACGACATGGTCATCACGTTCGCGCGGCCCCTGTGGGACGTCGTGAGGAGCACGACCGGACCCGGCTCGATGAGCTGGTAGACCCGGGACAAGCGGTACTGTCTCATCGGCTAGCCGTGCACGGCGGAGCTGTCCTTGGGCGCCTCGGCGCGCTCGTTCAGCCCGTAGTCCCGCACCACGGATGCAACCCGCAGGCGGTAGTCGGCGAATACGCCTCCGCGTCCCTTCGCCTGGGCCCTCCGATGACTCTGAAGGTTGCGCCACGCGCGAACCGCTTCCTCGTCGCGCCAGAATGAAAGCGACAGGTACTTGCCCTTAGTCGTGAGGCTCTCGAAGCGCTCGACCGATATGAACCCGTCGATAGTCTCCAGATCGGCCTTCAGGGAGGCTGCCAGATCGAAGTACTCGCCGGCTCGTCCGTCGGTGGGCCAGACCTCAAAGATCACCGCGATCATCGAGTCTTCCGATCACTCTGGCTTGATGTTCGCGTCGCGGATCACCTTGGTCCACTTCGCGCCTTCCGCGCGCACGAACGCGGCGAATTCCTCCGGCGTGTCGGCGACGACGTCGCCGCCGGTGTCCTGGACCTGCTTCTTCACGTCCGGGGCGTTGTAGGCCTTGACGATCTCGCGGTGCAGGATCTGGAGCACCGGCTGCGGCGTTCCCGCGGGCGCGAAGATGCCGTTCCACACGATGGCCTCGACGCTCGGCAGCCCCGCTTCGGCCGTGGTCGGCACGCCCGGCAGGAGCGCGAGGCGCGACGGTCCCGCGACGGCGAGCGCGCGCAGCTTGCCGGACTTGATGTGGGCGACGATCACCTGCGGCACGTCGTAGGCGGTCATCACCGTGCCGGCGAGCAGATCCGGGATCTCCGCGTTCACCGCCTTGTAGGGCACTTCCAGCACGTTGATCTTCGCCTCCGATTTCACCCACTCGCCGACGAGCTGACCGATGCTGCCGGGGCCGGCGGAGGCGTAGGTGAGCGCGCCGGGTTTGGATTTCGCCAGCTCGACGAATTCCTTCACCGACTTCGCCGGGACCGAAGGGTTCACCACCATCACGAGCGGCGTCATCGTGAAGCGGGAAATGGGGACGAGCTCCTGGTTCAGGCGGCAGCAGGGATCGGGCTTGAGCGCGTCGCCGATGGCGTTGTTGATGAGCGCGAGGAACAGCGTGTAGCCGTCCGGCGCCGAGCGCGCGGCCTCGCGCGCGGCGATCATGCCGTTCGCGCCGAGGCGGTTCTCGACGATCACCGGCTGCCCCAGGGACTCGGTGAGATGCGCGCCGATCTGGCGCGCGCGGATGTCGGGCGAGCTGCCCGGCGGCGAGGGCACGAGGATGCGGATCGGCTTCGTGGGAAAGGACTGCGCCTGGGCGAGCCCGGTGAGCGCGGCGAGCGCGCAGGCGAGGAGCGTCTTCTTCATGGGAGTCCTCCGCAGCGAGCGTAGAATTCTAATGCAATATGTCGGGGCGCTCCTTCCGGCGGCTGCTCGCCGCCGCATGCGCGCTGGTCGCGACCTGCGGCCACGCCCAGACGGTCACCGAGGAGGCGACGCTCATCAACTGGTGGTACTCGGCCACCTTCGGCACCGGCTTCTACAAGATCGGCCCGTCAGTCGCGACGGTGATCCGCTTCCCTTTCTCGTACCGCCTCCAATCGATGGAGCCCGGCACCGTCGGCGTCAACCTGCTCGCCCCGGTCACGGTCGCGGCCTACCACCTGAACCTGCACGAGCTGAACGAGTTCAACCTCCAGCAGGATGTCGCCGCCGCGAGCATCCTGCCCGGCGCCGAGGTGGAGATCCCCATGACCGAGCGCTGGCGGCTGAAGCCCTTCGCGCAGGCCGGCATGGGCTCGGAGTACACCGATCCCAAGCTGGTCGCGTACATGTACACGGGAGGCGTGAAGAGCCTGTACCGGTTCGCCGGGGACGAATACCCGGTGAGCCTCGGCAACGCCCTGTTCCTCGCGGGCTACCGGATAAAGGACGGAAGCGAGAAGCAGGGCATAGGCTCGTTCCAGATCGGGCTCAACATGGGAACGCCGTGGAGCGTGAACCTGTGGAACGGGCCGGCATACTTCAACACCCACCTCATCGCGACCTCCTACTACAGCAGGCTCGCCTTCGCCAACCCGGAGCCGGGCAAGCTCCAGGTGCGCCGCGAGTACCAGCTCGGCTTCAGCTTCAGGACCGCGCGGCCGGTCAGTCTGCTCGGATTCGACGCCGACACGCTCGGCCTTGGTTTCCGCTTCGCGAACAACGTGCGGGGCGTCAGCCTGGTCACCGAGTTTCCGTTCTGATCGCCTGTGCGATGCGCCGCCGCCCGACGGTGGGAGCGGGCACGCGCTTGCCCTCGAACCAGATGCGCACATCCTCCTCGAGGCCCACGCCGTGCATGTAGTTGTAGAGCGCTTTCCTGAGCGCGCGGCCGAGACTGTCATGATCCACGCCGGTCGGGTCGACGAAGCCGACGTCGTTCTTCGCGAAGGGGCCGTCGGGAAGCGGCTTGAGCGTGATTCCGTAGTCCTGCGGATGCTTTCCCACCGGCGAATGCACGGTGCAGGCGAAGCGGTGCCAGAAGCCGCTCTGGATGCAGCCGTTCGCGAACAGCTGGCGCACGTTCTCGAGCGAGTCCACCGTGTCCTGCACCGTCTGGGTGGGAAAGCCGTACATCAGGTAGGCGTGCACCAGGATGCCGGCATCGGCGAACGCGTGCGTGACGCGCGCCACCTGGTCGACCGTGACGCCCTTCTTCATGAGCTTCAAGAGGCGGTCCGATGCGACCTCGAGGCCTCCGGAGATCGCGATGCAGCCGCTCGCGGCGAGCGCTCGGCACAGCTCCGGCGTGAAGGTCTTCTCGAAGCGGATGTTGCCCCACCAGCTGATCGCGGTTCCGCGCACCTCGAGCTCCGCGGCGAGCGCCTTCAGCGCCTTGGGCGGCGCGGCCTCGTCGACGAAATGGAAGCCGGTCTGCCCGGTCTCGGCGACGATCGCCTCGATGCGGTCGGCCATCACCTTGGCCGAGGCGGCCTCGTAGCGCGAGATGTAGTCGAGGCTCACGTCGCAGAAGCTGCACTTCTTCCAGTAGCAGCCTTGCGCCACCGTGAGCTTGTTCCAGCGGCCGTCGCTCCACAGGCGGTGCATCGGGTTCAGCATGTCGAGGAGCGAGAGATAATTGCCGAGAGGCAGCCCGTCCCAGGTCGGCGTGCCGGTCTCGTCGAAGGGAATGTCGGGCTCGGGAAAGTTGACATAGCGGACTCTGCCTTCGTCGCGCGCGAAGGTGCGCACCAGGCGCTCGCGCGAGCGGGCGCCCTGGAGGTGCTCGAGGAGCGCGAGGAGTGGCCGCTCGCCCGCGTCCAGGGTCACGTAGTCGGCGAAGTCGAACAGCCGCGGCTCGCTCAAGGTGCGCAGCTCGGTGTTGACGAAGCCGCCCCCCAGCACCGTGACGATGCGGGAATCCCCGCGCTTCACCGCCTGCGCGATGCGAAGCGCCGCGTAGACCGACCCGGGGAAGGGCACCGAGAGCAGCACGACCTCGGGCGCGTGGCGCGCCAGCGCCTCCAGCGCGAGCGCCTCGAGCGTGGCGTCGACGAGGTTCGGCTCCGCCGCGAGCGCCTTCGCCAGCGGCTCGAACGTGGGCTGGCTCATCGCGAGGCTCTCGGCGTAGCGCACGAATTCGAAACGCTCGTCGACTGAGTCGCGCAGCACGTCGGCGATGTCTTCGAGGTAGAGCGTCGCGAGATGCCGGGCGCGGTCCTGCAGGCCCAGCGCGCCGAACGCCCAGGCGAGCGCGTCCCCGCCCTCGGCGCGCGCGGCGTAGGCGTCGAGCGAGCGAAAGCGCTCGCCCTCGGGCAGGAACGCCCGGGTGTTGATGCGATGAGCGAGCGTCGGATCCCGCCCCTGGAGGAAAGCGATCGCCGCATCGACCGTCGCGGCGTAGCGCGGGTACTCGGCGAGGAAATGGCGCACTCGGGACGTCCGCGCCTCGGCGGCGTCGCGCAGCGCGGCGAGGCCTTCGCGCGAGAAGAGCCGCAGCACCAGCGCCAGCGCGAGGTCCTCCTGCCGCGCGTCGACGCCGCGCGAGCGCAGGAAGCCGGTCAGGTAGGCCGTCGACGGATACGGCGTGTTGAGCTGCGTCATCGGGGGGATAAGGCTCAGCACGCGCATGGCTGCACTATCATAGCGCCCATGCCCGCATCCCAGCCCCGAAAGGCCGTCGTCTGGTTCGACGACGGCAAGCGCCCCAACGTCGCCGACGCGCTGGAGAAGGATCCCGGCATTTCCTTTCACCGGCTTTTCTACGACGCGCCGGCGGCGGACAACTGGAAGGCCCTGTCGGCCGCGCACGTCTACTGCATCAGCTCGACGCGCCAGGAGATGCCCGAGGAATACCGCTGCGGCGCGGCGCTGCTCGCGCGCTGCCCCGACCTTCTCGCGGTCTCGACGACCGGCGCGGGCTACGACACGGTGGACGCGCCGGCGTGCACCGCCGCGGGCGTGCTCGTCGTCAACCAGTCCGGCGCCAACGCCGACGCCGTCGCGGAGCACGCGCTCGCGATGATGCTGTCTCTCGCCAAGAATATCCCGCAGACCGACCGCTCCCTGCGCTCGGGCGCCGGCGTTCCGCGCGAGCGCTTCAAGGGGTGGAACTCGCTCGGCCGCACGCTCGGCGTGATCGGCATCGGCAACACCGGCCGGCGCCTCGCGCGCATCTGCGGTCAGGGGCTCCGGATGAAGGTGCTCGCGTGCGATCCCTATCTCAGCGCCGAGGAGATCGCGAAGCGCGGCGCGACGAAGGTCGACCTCGCGACGCTGCTCGGAGAGTCGCGCTTCGTCTCGGTCCATTGTCCGTACAACGACGAGACGAAGAACATGATCGGCGAGCGCGAGCTGGCCGCGATGCAGCCGGGCTCCTACCTGATCACCACCGCCCGCGGGGGCGTCGTAGACGAAGACGCGCTCGCCGTGGCGCTGAAATCGGGACACCTCGCCGGCGCGGGCGTGGACGTCTGGAACGAGGAACCGCCGCCGCCCTCGCACCCGCTGCTCGCGCTCGACAACGTCATCGCCACGCACCACACCGCCGGCATCACGCAGGATTCGCGGGACAACATGCGCGACTGGAACGCGCAGCAGGTGATGGGCATCCTGCGGGGCGAGCGCCCGCCGCGCCTCGTCAACCCGGACGCGTGGCCGGGCTTTGCGCGGCGGTTCGAGAAGCTCTTCGGCTAGGCCTGCGCGAGCGCCGCCTTCACCCGCTCGGGCGTGAGCGGAACCCGCCGCAGCCGCACCCCGGTCGCATCGAAGAAGGCGTTCGCGACCGCCGCGGGGATGGTGCGTATCGTCGGCTCGCCCGCGCCGGTGGGCGCGATTTCGGGATGGTTGATCAGCACCACCTCGATGGCCTCGGGCGCGTCGGCGATATCGAGGATGGGATAGGTCATCCAGTCGACGCTCTGCACGCCGCTGCGGTCGAAGCGCACCTCCTCGAACAGCGTGCGCGACAGCCCGTGCACGACGTTCCCTTCGATGGTGTAGCGCAGCCCTTCTGGATTGACGATCAGGCCGCAGTCGTGCGCGACGGTGAATTTCTTCGCGCGGATGCGTCCGCTCGCCCGGTCGACCTCGATCTCGGCGACCGTCGCGACGATGGTGCCGTTGCGCTGCGCGTAGGCGATGCCGCGCCCCGGCAGGATATTCCCGGAGCGGTCGCGCGCGCGGTCCGTCGAACCTGAGCTCGGCTGCCAGCCGGCCTTCTCCGCGGCCGCCTTGATGACGGCGGCGTCGCGCGCCCCGGTTACGTACTTCAGGCGGAACGCGACCGGATCCTCGTTCGCCGCGTGGGCCAGCTCGTCGATGAACTGCTCGCTGCCGAAGTGGATCTCCGGCCCGACGGGGTCGCGCAGGTGCGCGGTGCGCAAGGGCGAGCACGCGTCGAGCAGCGGCGGGATCGTCTCCCAGGCGAGCAGCTTGTTCTCGAAGCCGTAGGTCTCCGCGGGGACGCCGAAGCCCTCGCTCGGCTTGGGCGGCAGGCCGGTCGCCATGCCGACGAGGCTGTCGCGCGGGTCGGACTCGTTGGTCTGGATATTGATGCGCGAGAAACCCTTCGACACGAACTCGTAGCCGACGACCTTGCCGGAGGCGTCGAGTGCTGCGCGCGCGCGGTGCACGCACGCCGGCCCCTTCGGGTCCCAAGCGATGCCGTCGTTCCTCATGCCCTGCACGCGCACCGGCCGCCCGGCGATCCTGGAGAGCATCGCGGCGTCGAGCGCGGTGTCGCCGGCGTCGTTCCGCCCGTACGATCCGGGCCCGTACATCCAGATCACGTGCACCTTCTCGGGCGGCATGCCGAGCAGGCGCGCGACGCCGAGCTGGGTGAAGTGCGGCTTCTGCGAGCCGGACCAGACGGTGACGCCGTCCGGGCGCACGTCGGCGACGGCGCAGCCCGGGCCCATGCTCGCGTGCGACTGGAACGGCCACTCGTACTCGGCCTCGACCACGCGCGCCGCGGTCTTGAACGCCGCGGCGACGTCGCCCTTCTTCACCGGCTCCTCGCGCTTGACCACCGGGGCCTTGCGGATGTGGTCGTGCAGCGCGTCCATCGCCGGGAAGGGATCGGCCTTCACGTCGGCGTAGCTCACTTTCAGCATGCGCGAGGCGCGCACCGCGTCCCATTCGCGCTCGGCCAGCACCGCGACGAAGTCCTTGTCGCGCACCACGCGCGCGCCCTTGACCTTCGCGATCGACTTCCCGTCGACGCCCGCGATCGCGCACGCGGCGCGCTGCGGCCGGATGACGCGCGCGTGCAGCATCCCGGGCAGCGACACGTCGGTGACGTATTTCTCGGTGCGGTAGACCTTGCCCGGCAGGTCGCGCCGCGTGTAGGGCTTGCCGACGACGCGATACTGGTCGGGCGATTTCACCCTCGCCTCGACCTTGATGTCCATCGCGTTGCCGGTCTGCTTGTTCCACTCGACCTTGTGATTGAAGTAGCGCCCGCCGATCAGCTCCGAATAGCTCGTCTTCTTCGAGGGGTCCGGGACCGCGCTCACCACGCCGTCGTCGACGCGCAGCTGGTCGGCCGGCACGCCGAGCTTCGCCGAGGCCGCCTGCACGAGCAGCCTGCGCGCCTCGGCCGAGGCGCTGCGCAGGGGCTTCGCGCCCATCCAGATGCCGGTCGAGCCCGAGGCGCCGCCCTGGTTGCAGGTGAGCGCGGTGTCGCCCATGACCACGTCGACCTTGTCGACGGCGACGTCCAGCTCGTCGGCGACGATTTGGGCGATGGCGATGTCGAGCGACTGCCCCATGTCCATCTTGCCGAAGAAGGCGGTGACGCGGCCGTCCGGCGCGATCGCCACCCAGGAATCGAGCTCGGTCGGGACAAGAGCGGGCTTGGACGCGGACTGCGCGAGGGCCTCGCCGACGAAAGCGGGGCCGGCGGCGGTGACGATCAGCGCGCCCGAGGCCTTGAGGAAATCGCGGCGCGAAAGCGGTGCGTTCATGGTCGTCTCCTCATGCCATCTGGGTCTGGGCGCGCTTGATCGCGCGCAGGATGGACACGTGCGTGCCGCAGCGGCACTTGAGCCCGGCGAGCGCGTCGCGCAGCTCGGCGTCGGTCGCCTTGGGATTCTTCTTCAGGTAGGCGGCGGCGGTCATGATCCAGCCGTTGATGCAGTAGCCGCACTGCGGCACCTGCTCCTCGACGTAGGCGGCCTGAAGCGGGTGCGGCTTCTCCGGCGTGCCCAACCCTTTCAGCGTGGTGATCTTCTTGCCCGCGACGGCGGACACGGGCATGACGCAGGAGCGCACGGCTTCGCCGTCCAGGTGCACGGTGCACGCTCCGCACTGTGCGAGGCCGCAACCGAAGTGCGGGTTGGTCATCCTGAGATCGCCGCGCAGCGCGTAGAGCAGCGGCATGTCGGGATCGGCGCTGACCGTGACGGGCTTTCCGTCGACGGAAAACTTGATGCTTGCCATGGAGCCTCCTTTTGGGCCGTGCGGGCGAGAAAGTGTAGGCTCCGGGATGGGGCGCCGCAATGCGGCCGGCGCCTTCTCTCCAGGTGGTACGATTACATCCTTGATTTCCCAAGGGGGAGTATGAAGCCAGGCGGGCGCGAGACCGGGATCGATCTGGAGCGCTTCAGGCTGCGGCGCTTCGTCGAGGAGCTGCGGGAGGCGGGCGAGCTCGAGGTCAGGTCCGCGAGCGCCGAGCTCGGCGAGGTCGCCCGGGGACTCGAGGGCAGCGCCAGGGCCGTGCTCTTCGAGCGCGCGGGGAAGGAGGGCGCACAGCTCGTCGGCAACGTCATGGGCGGCCGCTCGCGCCTGGCGCGCGCCTTCGGCGTCGCGCCCGACAAGCTGCTCGCGGAGGTGCTGCGGCGCCTCAAGCTCGCGCCCCAGGTCGTCGAGGTCCCGCGTGAGCTGGCTCCAGCGCAGCAGGTGGTGCTCTCCGGAGACGACGCGGATCTGACGGCACTGCCCGTGCACCTGCAGCACGGGCAGGACGGCGGCCCCTACATTTCGGCGTCGATCGACTTCGCCGTCGACCCCTCGAGCGGGTGGACCAACGTCGGCGTGCGGCGCCTGATGCTGCGCGGCCGGCGCGAAGCCGGCGTCGATCTCAACTCGCCTTCCGATCTGCGTGCGCTGTACGAGGCGGCGGCGAAGCAGGGCAAGCGCCTCCCGGTCGCTTTCGTCGTCGGCTCGCACCCGGTGGACTACGTCGCCGCCGTGATGCGCCTGCCCGTGGACGAGCTGGGCCTGGTCGCCGCGCTGCGCGAGGCTCCGCTTCCGGTGGTGAAATGCGTGAGCTGCGACATCCGCGTGCCCGCCGACGCCGAGTTCGTGCTCGAGGGCTATCTGGATGAGCGCGGGCACGTGGAGGCCGAGGGGCCCTACGGCGAGTTTCTCGGCTACTACGGCGCGGTGAAGCAGAACCCGGTCTTCCATGTCACCGCCGTCACGCGGCGGCGCGACGCGCTCTTCCAGACCGCGACGATCGGCGGACGCAGCCTCGGACGCACCGACACCGCGCAGCTGAACGCGCTGCGCACCGAGGTCATGGCATGGCGCGCGCTCGAGACGGCGGTGCGCGAGGTCAGGGCGGTCTACGCGACGCCCTCGAGCGGCGGGATGTATACGCTGCGCATCGCGCTGCGGCAGCGCGTGCCGGGCGAGGCGAGGAATGCCATCGCCGCCGCCTTCGGCTGCCTCGCCAACGTCAAGCACGTGTTCGTCGTCGATCCCGACGTCGACATCTTCTCGGACGAGCAGATGGACTGGGCGCTCGCGACGCGCTTCCAGGCGGACCGCGACCTCGTGGTGCAGTCCGGGTTCCGCACGCTGCCGCTCGATCCGTCGCTGCGCGGCGCGAGGACCGGCGCCAAGGCCGGGTTCGACCTCACCCTGCCCCTGGGCGAGGCCCGCGGCATCGAGGCGACGGTCCCCGAGCCGCCGACCTTCGAGGGGCGGCGCTTCGCCACGGTCGAGGCGGCGCTCGCGGACGGGCCGAAGACTTTCGAGGCGCTGATGGCGGCGCTGGGCACACGGGATGGGCGCGAGGTCGTGCTGGCGCTTGAGAAGCTGCGCGAGGCAGGGCGACTTGCGCGCGAGAAGGACGGTCGCTACGCGCTCAGGCATGCGTAAGTCCGTTCTCGCAATCGTGCTGGCGGCGGCGTCGGCGCCGGCCTCCGCCGCCTTCTTCCAGATCGCCGAGCAGAGCGCCTCGGGTCTCGGCAACGCCTTCGCGGGCGGCGCCGCGATCGCCGAGGACGCGAGCACGTTGTGGTACAACCCGGCAGGGATGACGCGGCTGGCAGGCCCGCAGCTCATCGTTGGCGGAAGCTACATCCGCCCGAGCTTCGCCGCGAACGTCCTGAGCGCGAGCACTGCGGCGGGCGCACCGTTCAGCGGCGGAGGCGGCGACGCGGGCGTAAACGCATTCGTGCCCAACCTCTACGCGACCTATCCGATCTCTGGCCGTGTCTCGGTTGGTGCAGCTGTGAACGCGCCGTTCGGCTTGGTTACCTCCTACCCGGATACCTGGGCGGGCCGGTACTACGCGCTTCGCTCCGATATCAAGACGGTGAACATCAATCTCGCCGCTGCTTTCAAGCTCGACCATACCTTATCGATCGGGCTGGGTGCCAACCACCAGAACATCGACGCCGAGCTCACGCAAGCGGTGGACTTCGCCACTCTCTGCAGTTTGGGCGCTTTCCTCGGGATTCCTGGCGCAGCGGCGTGCGGTGCGGGCGGTGGTTTCACTCATCCGAGCACCCCGAACGACGGCAGCGCCAAGGTTACGGCCAAGGGCGACGCCTGGGGCTACAACGCGGGCGTTCTCGCGCAGCTCGGCGCCGCGCGCGTCGGTATAGCGTATCGCTCCGCGGTGAAGTACAAGCTCGACGGGTCGTTCGACGTCACAGCGCCGCCGAATGTCCCCAACGCGCTGCTCACCGACCCGCGCTTTCTCCTCGTCGACTCAACGGCGCACACTGACGTGACCCTGCCTTCGACGCTCTCGCTGAGCGCAGTCTTCGAGACCCAAGGCCCCTGGACCCTCATGGCGGACGTCACGCGAACCAACTGGCACGTGCTTCCGGAGCTGCGCATCAAGCTGGACTCGGGTGCGTCCGATCAGGTGGTGACGCTCAACCTGAAAGACGTGTATCGCTATTCGGCGGGTGTGAACTACCGGGCCAGCGACAAGTGGGTCTTGCGCGCGGGCGTTGCGCTGGACCGCTCGCCGGTGCCGAGCCCCATGGACAGGACGCCGCGGCTGCCGGACTCGGATCGACGCTGGCTCTCGGTCGGCGCCGGGCTGCGCGCTTCGCAGAGCGTGTATTTCGATGTGGCTTATACCTACGTCAAGCTCGCCGACAGCAGCGTACAGAAGACCGACGGCGGTGTCGGAAGCGAGAACGCCTTCCGAGGTAACCTCTCCGCCAACTATCAGGGGTCGGTACAGATCTTCAGCGCCCAGATCCGCTGGTCATTCTGATGTTCCTCGCCTTTCCACCCAAGGGAGAATCACATGAATTTCACCGCCATACCGCTTGCAGGTTTTCTGATCGTCGCGTCTTCCGCATTCGCGCAGGAATCTCTGGTCGGCAAGTACGCCGGTACGCTCATGCTGCCCAGTCAAAGCCGCGGTATCGTCCCGGTCCCGATTTCGCTTGAGATCACGAGCGCGGCGGACGGCAAGCTGCAAGGCAAGGCTAACAGATCTTCCAGCGCGCGGCTTGGCCAGGGCTGCGCGGGAGAGTACAAGCTCGCGGGCAGCTACGAGGGCAACAAGCTCGACATGAGGGCGACCGAGCTCGGCGGTCCGGCGAAGGATTGCGCGATGCGGCTACGCCTGGTCGCGGAGGGCAAGAAGCTGAAGGGCAAGATGGGCCAATTCGACGTCGACTTCTCGAAGTAGCGGAAAAGACGGCGCTTAGGCGCGGCCCTGCAGCGCGGCGATGCGCTGCTCGATCGGCGGGTGGCTGGCGAAGACAGTGGCCCAGCCGGGGGTACCGCTGATTCCGAAGGCCGACAGCGATTGCGGGAGCGCGCCGGGCTGCATGCCGCCGAGGCGCATGAGCGCGCCTATCATCGGCTGCGGGTTGCCGAGCAGGTGCGCGGAGCCGGCGTCGGCGCGGAACTCGCGCCGGCGCGAGAAGTACGCGACGATCAGCGAGGCGAAGATGCCGAAGACGATCTGGCACACGATCACGGTGATGTAGAAGCCCGGGCCCACGCCGCGCTCGGTGCGGAACACGGCCCTATCGACGATGAACCCCACCACGCGTGACAGGAAGAACACGAAGGTGTTGAGCACGCCCTGGATGAGGGTCAGGGTCACCATGTCGCCGTTGGAGATGTGGGTGACCTCGTGGCCGAGCACCGCCTCGACCTCCTCGCGGCTCATCGACTCGAGCAGCCCGGTCGACACGGCGACGAGCGCCGAATTCTTGAATGCCCCGGTTGCGAAGGCGTTCGGCTCGCCCTCGTAGATCGCGACGTCAGGCCTGCCGATGTTGGCCTTGTCGGCGAGGCGGTGCACCGTGTCCACCAGCCAGCGCTCGTGCGCGCCTTCGGGCGACCCGCTGATGAGGTGCGCGCCGGTGGACCACAGCGCCACCTGCTTGGATATGAGGAGCGAGATGAACGCGCCTCCGAATCCCATGATCGCCGAGAACCAAAGCAGGTTCTCCATGTTGAGGCCGTTCTGGGTAAGGATGCGATCCACCCCCAGCAGGCTCGCGACGATCGAGAGCAGCAGCACCACCGCGAGGTTGGTGGCGATGAAGAGAAAGATGCGCTTCATGGACGGACTCCTGTCGGCAACCTGGCGGCAAGATGGGGCCCAACCGGCAGATTTCAAGCTCGGCCACGATTGTAGCCTCGCCCAAAAGAAAAGGCGGGGAGGCCCCGCCTTTCCGTTCCTGCGGAAGGCCGAGTCAGCTCTTCGGCTCGGTCTTCTTCTCCTTCTTGTGCTTCTTGTTCTGGTGATGCTTCTTCTCGCTCTTCTTGGACGAATCCGGGGCCGCCGGCGTGGAAGCGGCGGGCGCGGGCGTCGTCGAAGTTTGCGCGGCGGCGGGCAGGGCCACGCCGGCGAACGAGGCGATCATCAGTACTGCGATCAGCTTTTTCATCTGGACTCCTTGGATGTGAATGAGAATGCCCGTTATGGACACGAGATCAGTAACGCGAGTTCAGCGGGCGCGTTGACGCGCGCTCCGGTTTGTCGCCTGCGGGCGACGCCTTACAATTGGCAACAAATGGCCGCGGCAAAATCCAGCATCGCGATCGTCGGCGCGGGGAGAGTAGGCACGGGGCTCGCGCTCAGCTTCGCCCGCTCGGGCCGCAGGGTGGTCGCCGTCGCCAGCCGCGACGCGGCATCCGCGAAGGCGCTGGCGCGCCGGGTCCGTGGAGCGCGCGCGGCGTCCTCGCCGCAGGAAGCCGCCGACCGCGCCGAACTGGTCTTCATCACCGTGAGCGACGACGCGATAGCGGCGGTCGCCTCCGGCATCCGCTGGCGCGCGGGCGCGGGCTGCGTGCATTGCAGCGGCGCCGGCGACCTGGACCTGCTCGCCGGGGCCGCGGCGCAAGGCGCGCGGGTGGGCGGCTTTCATCCGCTGCGCATGTTCGGCGAGCCCGGGAAGTCATTCGACATGCGCGGCTGCGCGGTCGCGATCGCCGGAGAAGCCGCGCTCGCGCACGAGCTGGAGCGCCTCGCGCGCGCGGTCGGCGCGCGTCCGCTGCGGCTGCCAGAGGGCGGCCGCGCCCTCTACCACATCGGGGCGAATTTCTCCGGGGCGTTCGTCGTCGCGCTCGTCGCCGAGACGGTGGCGCTCTGGAAGAAGCTCGGAGTCACGGAGTCCGACGCGATGCGCGCGCTGCTGCCGCTGCTGCGCGGATCGGTGGACAACGTCGAGAAGCTCGGGCTCGCCGGCGCGCTGGGCAGCGTCGTCGCTCGCGGCGACGTCGGCACCATCCGCAGGCACCTCGACGCCCTCGCGGAGGGCGCTCCGCAGCTGCTCGAGCTCTACCGGCTGCTCAGCCTGCGCACGATCCCCCTGGCGATCGCCAAAGGGACGCTCCGGCCCGCCGTGGCGGCCGAGATCGCGGCGCTGCTCAGGAAGAACGCTACAATTCCCCCCGGCTCGGTCTGATCGTCAAATCTTCGTGCGCGTACAAGTCGCCATCATCGGCTCCGGGCCGTCCGGCCTCCTGCTCGGGCAGCTGCTCCACCTCGCCGGCATCGACACACTCATCATCGAGCACCGCAGCCGCGAGTACGTGCTCGGCCGCATCCGCGCCGGCGTGCTCGAGCAGGGTGCCGTCGAGATGCTCGACCGCGCCGGCGCGGGCGAGCGGCTGCGCCGCGAAGGCCTGGTCCACGAGGGTTTCGACATCCTGTTCGGCGGGGTGCGGCACCGCGTCGACCTCGCCGGCCTCACCGGAGGGAAGCGGGTCGTGGTCTACGGCCAGACCGAGGTGA
>Ga0335079_10001592_pt1 | contig 25922 bp, 19 predicted proteins | sample Lox_Sample_33_FD_206719 | JGI IMG/M metagenome (GOLD analysis project Ga0335079, IMG submission 206719) | Soil microbial communities from Loxahatchee National Wildlife Refuge, Florida, United States - Lox_Sample_3.3 | ecosystem: Environmental > Terrestrial > Soil > Wetlands | place: USA...
CGGTGTAAGATCCGCCTTTTGTAGTTGAAACTGACTGGCAAAGATATGTTGCAACAGGGAGAAAGTCGCCTGTAATGATGTGATTGTATAGTTCGGGATTGCACGGATCCGATGTCAGGCAATCATTTTCTCATTCTTTAATCGATATTTATTGCTTAACTATCATGTCCTTCACACGTATACTGTATGTATGCACCGTACTGTGGAGTATTATTGGGTCATGATATGCTTATTGGGCGATTGGCAGTTCCAGGGGCCTGTTGTCAGCGTGTCCATTCTGTCTAATTGATATTTATAATTTTCAACTCGCTAGCCGCAAAACCGTCGGAATCCACCGAATAGAAAGTTCTTGACTCTCAATACTGGTTCGATGAGATCCAGGAAGCCGGTGAAATTGATCAGTCATGCATTGAACAGATAGGTACCTTGGAAAAGGCGGTCTTTGTTCTCGCGCGCAACTTCTCGACTGTTAACAGGTGAGATCCAAATTTTTTATAACTGCCCGCCATATTCTTTTCTATGCTTGAAAGACGACGGGATGCATTCCGGGCACCATGACTTCCGGAATACGCGGTCAACGATAAATCCGACATCGGCGCTCCCTGTATGTTGTGCGCTAATTAGGTTGGGGTCGGAAGCGATCTATCGGAGCGGATTCCCCGGTGCAGTTGGAGGGATTAAAGTTACGAAGGCTTGGCGGATCCAACCTTTCTGCTCCGTCACGAGACCTGTGGTATCACGAGTTTGGGCCACGTTTCGCTGCTCCTTAGCTTCGGAGGTAATAAGATTTGTTTCTAGTCTCTTGACGCTTCCAATCGGTGGATTTAAACCTGACGTGGGGAGGCATTATGTCGACTTCTCTGGTGCCCGACGCGAGAATGCGACTGTTGTCATTGGCCAATAGGAAGTGCAGCGTGGTTGCGGACGGCGCCGATCCGAGGACTCGACCATTCAGGACTACAAAAAGAATTCAATAATTTAGAGAAAGGCGACTATCTATTGGTTGTATCATGTGGGGGTTGGAAAGCCGGACTATTTAGAGAAAACAATATAAAAGGGGCGTGGGATGGGAAGGAAGCCCTCGGAAACTTCAATCCCCCCCAAATATCTCGAGCACCCAAAAATACCTTTCTGACCGTCCGACCAACTTCTCTGTAAGCGTATAAAATCCTTCAAGCGAACCACACCGAAAGAAGGACATTCGGTTCGATCTCCCCATTTCTTAACGTTAACGTTTCAGAATTTTGGATATCTACCGGCTCACCACTATCTGAGAAAAAGATGTCCGCCCGCCGCCCCGGCAATGATGGTTCGACAGTGAATAAAGGAGGCTATGATTTCGACGATTGCTGCTGTGGCGGTGCTTGCTCCTGTGGGTGTGGTAACTGAACATCCGTCCGCTCTATCAATATGTTAGTTTTTTCTGTCCAATGAATAGTCGGTCCTTTAGACTGAATGTATGAACCATTAATCAGTATTGAATCATCCGGCCTTTAAATCGAATAGATTACATGCCCGAGAGGATTCCTTCTTCCTTGGCCTTGAAATATATGGCAATACCGATTTCTCGAGATGTGCTTTTGAACATGAAGAAGGTTTCTCCATGAGACAGATTTTACCTGCGTCAAATCCCGAATCACTATGAATACCTGAAAATTCGACCTGATACCTTGCTTCAGCTTCGTTTATTGGGCCCCGCCCGTAATCTTTGTCAATATTCTCCTTCACTTGATACTCCATACAGTATGTGGCTTGCATAAGCGGGTCCGAACTCTCCAGTTGCAGGAACCGAGCGGAGTGTATCACAACACGTGTTTTTTTCCCATATTTATGTCGATCGTCTCCATTAAACCTATTACGGCTCTGCCATGTTGAAAAATCCATTCTTATTCCCCGTTCGTTGTTCGTCATTATCTCAAGGCGAAAATTCATATGCAGCGAACGGGCCTCTCTGGCGAACGCAAAGCCCTATTTCTATAGTTCCAAATATGTACTAAAATGTCCAGTCAATTTACTTTTATTTAATATATATTTCGAAAATGTTGACAGGTCGCAAGCGCTCCAGGCCACCGCGTGCACAGGTGCCGAGGCCGCTTGAAGTCAGCAACGAACTTCTACAACCCATTTTGGAGTCGATTGAAGATTTTTAACCGAAAAAAATAGTTCACTGCATTTACCGAATACCTTTCATTCCGTTACCTCGAGATATTTCAGCTTTCTAAATTGGCCAACTCCTCCAACTGGATGTCAAGATCGTTTGAAGCGTTGGGCGAGCGATTATAATTGAAGTCGCGTAGAAAAAGGTTTTGTCGTCAAAAAGGAAACTGTCGATGGAATTGCCAAATTCGATGTCTTCACATAGTCGGCCGTTGACGACGTGTTCTGTTTGCGGTCATACGTTTAGTAGGATGGAACATCTTTATCGACCCGAGAAACCCCATAACCCGGACAAAGAAGTTTCGCGGAACCCACGAACCCGGCAACGGACCATGAAGGCTTGTGGCCCCTGTGCCAAAATGAGAGTCAAATGCGAGGGCGGGATGCCAAACTGCAGGCGATGCGCAAGTTCTGACCGACAATGTTGGTGGCGAGGCTCGGCGGAACTTGGGAACGAAGATGTGATGTCGGGATTAGGTGGAGAGGAAAGGGCCGGTGTTCAGTGGTATCAACAGCACGCAGGACAAATCCCGTTCTTGCAATGCGGGATCGCTTTCTCGGGCCGCGGGATATTTGATCAGCCGGCTCCCTGGAATAAAGATATCGAAGGGCAAAATCCACTTGCAAACCATCCTTATCATAGGTCCAGTGGGTGTGACTTTGTTGCAACATGGCCACCCAAGCCTCGCCGATCCTGCCAAAGCCCGCCGGCTGCAAGCGAGGGCACCGGTGTCAATAATAGTTGGACGGTTGAAGAAGGTAGTGGCTCCTAATTATCAAAATCTCATATATAAAGGGCCTGGAAATGATCCAAACAATAAAGCTCGTGTCGTTTCCGAGGAGCCGGCAGCTGCTCGGCCTCCTGTGAACAACGAAAATTCCGATGGCTTCATTTGTCCGTGTGATGTGTGCAAAGGCAATGGTATGTCCAGGTTTGAAGATACGATGTGGACATTTTTGAATGAAGGGGTTACTGGAGTCGGAAATGTGAATGTGATACCAAGTCAGGAGGAAGGCGATTGGGAAGCAGTGTATGGCCACCGAACAGCTGATTCTGTCGCCATGTCACCTCGCTCGCTCTCAGAAGATGGATGCTGCAACCCTAAGGGCATCTTTGTCGACCCATTTAATTCTCAAATACTTCGTCTACCATCCTCACAAACGATTCCCGGTCCCTCGAATGAAGAAGCGCACAGCGGATATCTGTTTACTCCTCGTGGGCGGGTTCCAAACCACATCAAAGATGCCTTCAAGGTGAAGGCTGAGGCTGTTGGACCGGACCTTACGCCCAAGACGGTTACAACTTCCCCTTCACGGAAAAGAAAAGGTCAAGCCTCTCCAACAATTTCGGCATCTGATCCTGCCAAATCCTTCATCTGTTCCGCCCCCGGATGCAATAAACGTTTCGGTCGTTTAGAGCATTTGAAACGACACGTGAAATCGCTCCATACAGGAGAGAAGCCATATGTCTGTACTCACCCTGGATGCAACAGTAGGTTCTCCCGCCGCGACAATTTAAAGCAACATCTTCGCGTACACAGCCGCAACAAGGGATCAGGGGCGACAATGTCGGACACGGAGGACGACCGTATCAACGAGGGGGTTAACCATGAGATCAATTTACCGTCGCCGGTCAACACGCCTCACAACCGTGTCGGTACCACCGCTCCCGAACGTCGAAATCGCGTTCCTTCATCGCCTACGCAACCTTGATTCGTCGACGCAGTGCAGAACGGAGAGGCTGCTGAAGCCTAACCATGCCGTCTCTATTGTTATCGACATACGATGGCCGGCTCATCATCCCTGCATCATTGAATTTCGGTATCGGTTATTTGTCTTACTTTTCTTCTCGATCTTGTCTGAAATTTATTATTCCTTGTCGGAGGTCCCTGAACCAGCTAGGCCTTTGGGGTGATCTTGTTTTGAGTTTGGGTATTTATTTCTTCTCTATTTCTGTCCTATTTTAGATCATTTCTTCTCATCCCTTGAACACCCAAATAGTAGGGAACTAAAACGACCGGGTTGGATTACAGAGGATGGTGGATTGGGTTTTTCTTTTTTGTCCGGCACAAAAAGATTCTACCTTTCGCCAGTTTGTAGACCCGGAAGAGGCGGGCGTTGCAATGAGCAATTTTCATGAACGGGAACGGAGGGCGAGGAACAAAGAGTGCTTTGACTTTGCATTTTATGGATTTTTGTGTTTCCTGTAGGACACAATGCAAAGATATGATTCACCAGATCAAACTTCGTGCCTGGCCAAAAGGATTGAGCGGGGAGCCACCAAAAACTGATTGCGAGCAAAAAAATCGACGAGGACTGAACCGAATCCGTCCCGAACAATATCTTGGAACCCTGTATGTCGAGGGCAATTTATTTCTGTCCGAAGCCTTTGATAGCTGAATAACATCCAGGCGTCGAGGTGGTTTGTGACACAAATCATGTTAAAAGTTGTCCCCAATAATTCGCTCAACAGTGGACGAAACGGAACAGGATCTGGAATCGAGGGTTGAGCACATATCTCAAGATAGATTTATTAGACAGACGTCGACCATTTTGGCCTTGAGATGATGACGAACACTGAATGGGGAATATGAATGAATTTTTCAACATGGTAGACCCAAAACAAGGTTTCTGGGAGGGAAAAAAAACACGTGTTGGAGGCAGGTCGCTCGGTTCCTGCAACTGAAGAGTTCGGACCCATTTATGCAAGCCACAAAATATACGGAACATCGAATGGAGGACAACATCGACAAGATTATGGCCGGCCCCAAAGTGTGCCACGGGGTTAGATGGAGGTATTCCGACAGATATTGCACGCCACAAACCCTGGAATTTAAGGAGCCGGCGGCTAAATATGCAATAAGCACCACACGCCGTTCGCCTTCTACAACGTCGGGGTAAGAATCGCGCCCCCGACCATTCTCGAGTGTTACATTAATTCAACATATCGGCCTTTGTCAGTTGACCAGACGTTCAGAGACTAGTTCGGATTTGCCGATATCGAGAAACTTACAATAACCGCATTGTACGGTACTGACGGTCGTTTCAGATTAAGGCTACGATTCCAAAACGTTGTATGGCGAAAATGTGGGAAGATTTGTTGGAATTCATCATGTCGCTTAATCCATGTATGTGCCGAGAGAAATCCTCTTTCATGGCGGAACCCAAATGCGTTCATAAAATAGAAAATCAAAACCCGCCCTACAGTCAAGGCCATCTCGTGGGCAGGCATCCATCCCCTCTCGGACGAACAGCCGGATCACCCCCGCAGGAGAAATTACTCGGAACCCAAGGGAATAATCCACACGGTTAACATTTCATCCCAATCATACATTTCCGCGTTCCGCAACTTTGGGACCCCCGACAATTGATTCAAATTCAAATTTCCGTCCGCAAAATAGGAAAAAAAAACCTTCTCTCTCTCTCTTTCCCCACCGAACCCGAGTGCATCAGGCTGGAGCTTCGACGAGACTTACAAAACCCGATGAACGGAAACGCGAGGGCTCAGATCTCCCTCCGCTCTCCTCAATTCCCAGGCATGAGACGACCGTGAGCATGAATAAGTCAAAGCCCGTGGAATTGACATTGCGGGACCACATTGGCCGGAGTGGCCGGGGCGATGTGGAATCAGGAGTGCTCGGATTATTGGGGGATTTTATTTAATCGTTCACAGGGTATGAATGACAGTTTGAAGATTCTGGTGTGTTTGGAGGGTGGTGGAGATGGTGGACTACTTCATTGCTCACGTCCGTTATGTTAAATTAAGTATTGGATACGTGGAAATAACGACGGAATACATAGCTATTCCGACTAGGACCTGGATATCTCAGGCATTTTCCTTAATCTTCGTCCGCATCCCTGGGACCTTGTTAGAGACCGAGCAGTCCTCCTCCCAAGAACGTGTAATCTGGTGCCGCCAACAGCAGTGAACCGGGGCAGTTGCGGTGGAATCTTTTCGATTTATTGGTCCAAAAAGGCCACATATCGGAATAATGTGAATGCAGCACTTGAAGATGTTGCTTGGGATATAATTGCATGTGCTCCGACATTCATGGCGATGTCTGACGGTCGGATAATCTGGCGACGATCGTAAGATCTTGAAGAAGTATAATCGTTGCTCCGGAAGACCCAGCGGCAGGCCGTCGAAAAATATTGAGTCTATTGAATGAATGCCTTCCCCTTCGTCCGCAGTTGAACAGCAATGACGGTAATGTAATTGCAGCCATTAAACGACGGAGTTGAGACGTGGAGGAAATAACATTGGATTCTTAAAAGCCGTCTCCAGTCATTTTCGCTATTCAACTTCAGCGCAAAATTACTGTATGTCATACAAAATTTGGTGGCCAGTCAATGAGGGGCGGTAAACAGGCGGGCAGATAGATAACATCAGACAATTGCGGGAAATATAAAAAATTGAATCTCCTTTCAGTTACTCGCCCTGCATATGTATTATATATATTTGGAGTGAAGGAAGCGAGCCAGGATTTCAGAAGAATTATCAAAGAGCAGAATGCAATGCTATTAGATTACATAAATAATTAAACCATTCAGTTAGATGATAAAAAGTTTTCACCAAAGAATGCACTTATTCTCGACATTCATACTGCTGGTTTTGGAACAATTAAAGGCACGGAAAAATGGAGGATTATTCTGCAACGGTCCTAACACTCTGAAATTTGCGGGACTAGTCCAATTTAGCGAGAAAGGCGGGATGTTTTTCGATTTACCTGTGAGGGTTTTCCAACACTTGTTCAAGAAGGTTTCGTCCCCGGTATTTCGTACACCATGTTCGCGCAAAAGAGATAAAGAATAATTGTTCCGGTGTAAAATCCAGCCCGGGCAGCTTTGGTTCCATCTTTTTACGCCTTGGCCCCGACATGTTCGAACGTGCCCTTTGCCAGGCCTTCCAAGCGACCTTGTATGAGCTACACTCATGCTTATAAGGAATGTACTCGAACCCCGCCGTTGTCGGCAATGTTTTCTCCCTCCGTAAGTTTGCCATTGAGATAGACATCTGTCCCATTCGGCGCCAGATTATTAGAAAGTTTTCTAGGACAGGTACCTTAATCGCAAATCGCCCGTATTGCTCGACGAAGCAGGCAGCTCTTTCCTCGAAATTTTCGGTGGTGACATTGGTCCACCATTCAGTCAAAGCGCCGTTTTCGCTGTAGTGCCGCCCATCTTGATCAAAGCCGTGACTTATCTCATGCCCCGCTATGGTGCCAAATCCCCCAAAGTTTAGAAAGCTGAGATAGTCTGGATCTTGGCCGTATAACTCGAATGTTGGCGGTTGAAAAATGCCGGCCGGGAAAACGATCTAATGGGTTACTGATGATGTTAAGCGACAGTGCTACCTCGTTCTTTTGCGGATCGTAGTAGGCATTACATTTCTGGGTCAGTACAGCAACATTGAAATGGTACCGGCGGTGTCAAGGCCCATGTCTCCCTATCCACAGGCTCTCCTGCGGAAGAAAACGCTCTCCTCCTTTCTCCTTTTTTGGAATTCAGGTAATTATCTAGGTGCCTGTCATTGAGGATTTCAACCTCTTCGTAGTATCTGATCCGTTCAATAAAAATTCGCCGAATGGCTTGTACCTTGCAAGATCGACGGGATCCGTCATGTTGGGTGAGGCATCATTGTACCCGACTTTGACGCGCAGATTCTTGACCTTTCTTATCGCCACTTCTTTTGTCTTAGGATCCAACCAATCGAGTTCCGCAAATCTTTCAATGAATGCGGCCCTAATATTGTCCACAAGATGTGTACCCCACTCCTTTGTGTGTGTCTTAAAATTCTCCCGAACGTAGAACGCCCCAGCCAGGAAGCCCAATGTGTCGTCGACTTCTCTTACACATCTCTTCCGTCTATCCTCCTCCTCCCACGGATCAATCCCGTATAGCACATTTACGAACTCTTCCCATGGTTTTCGAGTAGCACCATCCGTATGGCCGATAAAATAGCGCATTGTGGTCCAGATAAGATAGGCATGAATAACTTCATTTGACTTCTTTTCCAAAATTCCGTTAACGGCCGTAAGGTAGTTTGGAGATCTCAACAATACAGAGTCGGGAAGCGGTTTGCCTGTCAGGCCTCGGATGACGGTTTCGAAGGAAACGTATGGTAGGATTTTGGTGAGATAGGATATGGGGACCCGGTTGTATCTGCGAGATCAGCAGAGACAGCAGAAAGCGATCACGTAATAGTTTCGTCCCATTTATCTTCAGGGTCTGGCTCCGCGGTTTTCAACTCCATTTCAAATTCAACGACTTCTCTTGAGAGACTCTTGAATTTCTCGGCTTCCGAGTCTCCGAACACGGCGATGAAAGACTTGAAAATCGCAGTTCGGTACTTTAGAAGCAAATCATCGTCAGTGTAATCGTTTTTAGTGGGTAGTCCTGAACCATCTTGATAAAGTGAGAGGATATTAAAGCTCGTGTTTTTCGAATCCACCTGAAGAATCAAATCTGCCAGAATTCGAACGTACGTCAACATCCAGACGAAATAATGCACCAACTCCTATGGATTGAAGATACAAAATAACTTCGGTTAAAAACTCTCCAGTGCGTGAACAATAGCTATTGTTAAAAGAATCCATAGAAGCCGGGAACCCTGTGCGGTTGCATCGTGATTCCGCCGGATATTTGGCGGTTACATTGTAAAGAATCGGAAGGAGGGGATAAGGTCCGAGGTTGTCGAGGACTGTTTCATTGAGGCAGGCGATGTAGGCGCGTCGAACTTTCCCAAAATTCGCGAAATCGATTCCCTCCAGGCCGTTTCCGGTGGCGTTGGACTCTATTGCATTGCGTAACTTCTCGTAGTTCTTCGCCTCGATTTCATCGATTGTTCCATACTGCCTGCTGTGGGGCGGAATTTTAGCGTGACGTTCCCATCCTCCGCATGCATCTGTAGCTTAGTCAAAGTGAAGATAGAGGCTCACATTGGTAAAAGTCGTCACATGGGTCCGCGGTTCTGTTCATGAACGATGTGATATATGCACTGACTTGAACGCATTCAGGTGTCAGGCAAATATCATCTTCGACAACGGGCGTGCCCTGACTGTGGGCAACCAAACCTTTATTAGCAATGGCTTCAATTGAATAATACAGAAAACCAGAGCCGCGAGGCATGATAGCATAGCAATTGACGTTACAGCGAGGCCGCAATAGGTGAGTTTTATGCCCAAGATTTTGAACGATTTACCCTTCAATCCCGCTGTGACGACATCTTCTGACGATGTGAGGAAAGTATTTGGCGATGGCTACCGTTAATGTCATTGATAGTACTTGTTATTCTCACGTCCAAATCGCCCAATTCGCACGATTCGATTTGGCTGTACCTACGTCTCTTAGATCGGAGGCCCAGAATTGCCAATGCATCGTAGAACAGGGTTTGCAATGGATCTGGAACTGTTGGAAACCAGCTCTTCCACGACATTCTCGATATTAGTATTATGCAAATATATTGATCTTCGACCTATTTTGGAACGAGCCGGCGCGGGTGCTTTTTTGCTGTTGCCTTTCCAGGCCTGAGGAGCCTTCCAGGTTGTCTTACCTAATCTGAAGGATTGTCGCCTGGGACGGAGCACCCAAACGTATCTGACAAATTACTAAAATACAATTAATCTACACGAATATGGTGTTAGCGGACCTGGTATATTTTACATGGCTGTAAAATAAATACTTAATTATTTAATTATTTAATTAATCAAGTATTTATTTATTTATTTATTTTTGACATTGTTTTTTCATCGACCTTCATGATCATTGGAGAGTGTAGTGTCTTCAGGGATTTTAAAGGTCTTTGGCTCAGTTCTATTCCCCCACTTCCATTGTGATGTCAAAACCTTCTCCCATTCTCGATTCTTCACTTTATCGATCCGGCTTTGTTTCATTCCTTGCGAGGGGCGAAAGTGTTGGCAACCTACCTCTGACTCGCGGGGCTCCAGATTTAATAACCGAAAATAACCGCCGAAGTTCGCATGCAATGCTTTTTGGTTCTGTTTGGACTTCGAAGGAATTCAATAAATATGATATAGAACCGGAGTGAAATCTTCAATACAGCTCAACTTTAATACTCTCTCGTTTGCACAAATATGGTATGCTAGTTGGAAAACCACGCAGAATCCCTCAGGGTGGTGGGTCTTGTGTTGCCGGGCGAACTTTCGCTTTACTTCGCTACATGGAAATCGTTGAACTTAATTCGAGGGAGGTCAGGTTTGAAGCTTTATCTCCTCCAAAGTTCAACTCTCGGGTATAACTTGATGAGATCGGTATGCAGGGTTATATAATCGGGATGATCCTCGCGGCCTAAGCCCTTATGGGGTACTGAACAAACTTTAGGTGGGAATCGCATCGCTTTTGCTTCGATGAGTCATGTAACTTTGTTATTGATATAAATAAGCGTATCGTAGGTTCCCTCTGAGACGTTCTCTATAAACTTAACCAAAACGCATATGGGCAATGACTCAGTGTCGTTTTTCTTATAGTATTCATCGCAATTTCCGGTCCTATAGACTTTTGATCCACAATTTAAATTGGTTGGGGATGGAAAGCGATATGTCGCACAGAATATTTAATTTGCGCAATGACCGTTTTCTGAAACCAGAACATAACGCTTATTAAACGGACTAGCAAAGATTGTCCCCAAAAAAGTTTCGACAAAACCCAAAAGAATTGGCTTTGAGCGATTCCTTGGCGACTTCGCTCTAACGATTAACTTGGATAATTTTCGAACTTCGTTTAATGGTCCGGTTATTTTCGCAGGAACCATCGCAATTCTCGGGTTCTTTTGCTGGACTATCTGGCAGAGAAAACGGTTCCCTCCATGGCCTCCGCCTCCGTTTAGCGCGACTTCGCCATCATCAGTTAATTCTCCGCATCGATTCCGACCACCGTCGACTGTGATGCTTTTAGCACATTCAGATTGACTTCAAAGGGATTTTCTCACGAGGATAATTTGTATTGACAGCGTCCCTCGCCGGAATTTATCTGGTTCAATGCTAATGACAAAATTGAGAGGATGAAAGATGTAGACCCCGGTCGGCCCGTTGTCGCAATAAACGAGCAAAGAGCGCTTCGGAATTCTCAATATGATATGGATATGGCCGCCTAACACATAGTCTCGGATGCCATTAACGTATAGAATTGAGAAGGGGATGTCGGTGTTATCGCGATGCAATCGGTTTTTTAACACTGCGGCAGGAGATCGGTCCTGAGCGGCGGAGGAGTCGGCGTGTAGAGTTATATTGCTTCTTATCCAGAAGTTCCTACCACCTTATACAATTCCTTAAAGTCCTTCATCTCCTGAAGTGATTCATCCGGGAATGGAGGATCGAAAGTACAACCCATTGTGTTCGGGGTTCGATCCGGCGGCGTTTCTCGAGGATTATAGGTCGATTACTCAAACATACCATGAACCGCCTTCACACTCATGTACCGCCCATTCCACTCCCACCGGACTTGAAAATTACTTCAATGATCATCGCGACCCTTCCTCGACAGCTGAGCAACATCAGGGGAACAGAATCCAATCTGGTCACCGACCTGATTCGCTGTACCGAGCGCCGCACGGACGTCCGCCACTTCGCCCACAGCAATGCAGCCTTCACTTTGTCCAATTCAAAGCAAACCGCATAGACGTGTTCTACGCTGAGACACCCGGCTTGAAAATCAATGACCTTGTCATCGTGGAAGGCGATCGAGGATTCGACCTCGGTATGATAGTTAAGTTAAATGTTACGAAGGTAGAAGCGCAGACTATGATGGCCAAATTATACATGGAAAAGGTGGCTGCGAACGTGGCAAATCAGAACGAACCGAGTTCAAATGTTATGGATACGATATCGGCAACCTTGCTTCGGCTTAAAAACCGAGCCGTTACGATTCCCGAGAAGTACATCTGTCGGTTGGCGACTCCCTGCGAAGTTGACGAGTTGGCAACCCGAATGTCCTACGAGCTAGAGGCGAAACAGATTTGTGAGAGGGCGATATGCCGACATGGATTAAAAATGAGTGTTGTGGACGTCGAGTATCAATGGTGCGTTGAGAGAAGACATAGGCTGATTTTAGGGATCGACGGAAATTGTCCATTTACTTTATCGCTCCGAGGAGGGTGATTTTTGCCTGTTTAGTCAGAGATCTCTTCAAAATCTTTAAAACGAGGATTTGGCTGCACAATTTAACCGCGACATATGCCACGAACGAAGATCTGTCTCGGAATTGTCTTCAAGGTGGCCTCATTAAAACGAATCGTCGAGCGACAACGTCGAACTTCATCAAGTGAATCACACTCTAATTGGATGGCATGTCCGTCAACTAGAGTTCTCGAGGGAAATTTTGCGGAGAATTGGTTAAGATTCAGTAATTTATTTATTATAGAACACACTAGACATTCCTACTGTACATGGATGGAAATTCAGATTTTTGTTTCCTTCCAATCCTTGAAATAAATGTTGACAGGGTGCAATAGCCTAAAAATATTCGAGAACGAATGTTAGGCAGGAATGTCGGTGATTGGCTTTTCGGTTGCTCATGGTTTGCCGTTATTCATAGAGTGATTCTCGATGTCGATTCGTTTCCCACATTCCATGGCTGTCCCTCAAGAACGTCGTACGATTCGTTCCTGAGGGAGTGGTGAAGGGAACTCCGCCGGAATTTGGGGCGACGGAACGTCGGGAGGAGAGGTCGGGGACGATGGCGTTTTGTTCTGCGTTCAGGGTCTTGTCCTGATAGTTAAAAAGAAACCAGTCCTATTGCCTGTCGTAGTTGCGATATAACCACCAAGGAGAGGCAGAGAGAGCAGGAGGCGAAGAAGTTTTCGTAATATCGACGTTACGTTCGCCATATGTTGAAAGGTCATCGGATTTCCCAAAGAGTGTTTGAACAACAGCAGCCAATGGAATAGACCGTTGCCCCTGTAGTCTTCACGTATGCAATCGCCGCGTCCAACGTTATAGTGTCCGAGCATTTCATTGACGTTTGCGTCCATCTTTAAAAACCCGTACGCGAAGCAGCTCCCCAATATCCCGACCCTGGTCTACTAATCGCGCTTTTACTCACCCCCCAAAGTAGACCCACTATACTGTACGATACTTAAAAATATTAAATTAATTTCACAATTACGAAGATGCAAAATGCCCAATGCACCGCGTAGAAGCCCCGTAATCTCGCGAAATTTTGGGAGGGAGATGCGAATCTTTCTAATGGTAAATTTTCGTGCATGCGGCAGTCTGTGCGTGCAGGAGTATGGCTTAGAAGAGAATCTAATTTTACGGGTTTCTCTAAAAACTCCGGCTCTAAATCTTGCACCGCCCTCCCCGAGAAGGTGTCGATATGCGTGGCATATCTTTATGACTTGCCGCTGTCCTGGTCACGCTTTGTGCAGACGCTCTCTCATGTTTGTCTCCGCCCCTCGTTCTCATGTCTAATGTTTTCCTATAGCATCAGATTTCTATGTCAGCAATTTGCCCGAACTACCGCCCGATTCACTGGTGCGAATGGACCCTGGGTGACAACCCCTTCACATTCTCGTCTTCGCGAAAGCCAAAATCTGACGTGCGTTCAAGGCATATAACAGTGGACGAGCAACATGACGGAGATTTGTTCTTTTGGCGTTTCCAGAATAAACATATCGCTGCTCGACCAAGGACCGTACGAACTCCCCCCGTTGCTTATGCGCTTGTGTACCTTGATTGGAAGGTGGTATGGCTAAATGGAGGACCTGGATGTTCAAGTATGATGGTGGACCTCACAAATTTGAAGAAGTATTGATTGGTTAGGGTGCGTTGATGGGAATTGGCCCGTTTCGGATAACAAGAAATGGACGACTTATTGAAAACGAAGTAAGCTGGATTGAATTCGCAAATTTACTTTTTGGTACCACACCCCATGTTAGTTAAAAGCGAGTGCTGATATTGGGGCAGTCGACGAGACTGTGGGGACGGGCTTCAGTCACGTTAATCCAGATAGTTATGTGCATGATTTGTCGGAGGTGGAATTTCCTCCCTTTATTTGAGACTGTCTACTAACCTCGATCAGATGGCTGCTCAGTTCTTAATATTTTTGAAGGAATGGATTGAGACCTTCCCTGAGTATCGTGATGATGATGTACCTCACTCCCCCCTCAATTTGCTCCGGGAACCTAAGGCAACAGTTATTTCTCGCCGGCGAATCGTATGCCGGACAATATATTCCTTATATCGCCGCGGAAATCCTAGAGAAACACGGAGATGTATTCCCGTCCGACCGCCGGATCTAATTCGCGTAGACTTTCAACTTGAAAGGCCTGTTAATTGGCAATGGATGGATTGATCCTGCTGTCCAGTATCCAGCGTATTCCGCCTATGCGTACAACACGGGACTTTTGGTCGAGGGCAGCGTTGAGGGAAAGGAGGTGATAAGGCCCTTGTCAATTGCATGGAAGTGGTGAGCACTTCTCCACTTGGTGATGAATGCGATACGCTGCTGCTGTCTGTCCCTCGGGCTGCAAATAAGTATGTCCCTTCCTCATAGAAGTCCTTATTATATATTAGATCCGGCCAAGGATGTGTTGATCCACACGACATCCGCTTCCGGGACTGCCTGAACCCATGGCCTCGCGGCATAGAACACCTATCCCCTTACCTCAGAGTACCATCCAAACCACCACAATCCTAACCGAACGTCATAATCGTTCCCCACTTGAGTTCACAGATCTAACTGGTTTTGTAGCGCCAAGACGTCGTCGAAGCCCTCAACGTCGACACAAGAAAAAACGACTCGGGATGGGAAGATTGTTCCCCTAACGTCGCTGACGCCTTCCGCACCTGCCACTCCCCGCCCGCAATAACCCTTCTCCCATCGCTTCTTTCTCGAATCCCCATTCTCCTTTTCAGCGGCGACCAAGATCTCATCTGCAACCACTTGGGAACAGAAGAACTCATCCGCCGGATGACCTGGAAAAACGGTACAGGCTTCGAAGACCCACCGGGGTCAGGGTTCTCGGCCCCCCGACAAGATTCGGTTTTTGACGGGGAGACCGTGGGGCTTTATCAGACGGCGCGGCATTTAACGTATGTTTTATTTTACAATGCGAGTCATATGGTAACGTTTGATTATCCATTGAGGGCGCTGGATATGTTTAATCGATTTGCCCGCGTGGATATTGTCAGTATTCTCCGGGAGGACCGGGAGGGCAGAGATGATTCTGATGGTCCAAAAACCGGCGGGGCCGAAGGGAGCATGCATCGGAGGTGAAGACGCCCGATGAATGAAAGAGAAATTTTTTTGCTTGAAATGGGCAAAGAAGCCACGGGCAATCTATAGGAAAATCCCTTCGAATAACAATTATTCGTTCGACCGAAGAAAAAGAAATCTTCATCCTTTGTTGAAATGGGTTCAACCTTTAATTCCAAGATTGTGATCCCGATTCCGAAAATAAGGTTCATCCGAACAATGCCCCCACCGTCTCAAACCAGAATGAGGAGCTTTCCAAGGTTTGATTGTCGTGTCTAAATCCAAGAATAAAATTTAATTCGATTTCGGGCACTTTGTCCTTGATGTTGGATTGATCAATTCAAGTGCGGCCTAAAGGCGTCAGGTTTGACGGGTTCGCCGCTTACTCTGGGTAGGTTAGTTGAGGTCTCGATCATCAATTGGTCCAGATCCGACAATAAGGTTTATTCAAACAATGGCCGCCACCTTCTGGTATAAAATCAATGGGATATTTGATTGTTCTGTCTGAATACGACGTTACATTCAAACGGGGATCTATGGGCCCTCGACATCTATTTAATTGCATAAACGACCCCTGATTCCTCCCGCTACGATCTTCACATATCCCGTCGCTTCATTTCCAGCTGTTGACCGACCGCAAAAACGCAAACATTATTAATAAAAATGCTAGACCCGACGGATAATGTCACCTGTCCGACCCTGGGCTATTGAGGCTAATCCATATAGGTTCGATTATGTGATAAACGTTCGTGAAGGCTCCCCCCACTGACGATCCAACACATTTCTGATGTTGGGATTGGTTATATCAAGCGACTCAAGGGACGGGGAGCAATGTCTGTGATTTGGAAGAGCAAAGCGCCGTTGTGAAACAAATTACTAGATAATTGTTATTCTTTCCCTTTGGGTGTATAAATGCTGTTCCCCCACAATCGGCTCATTTGACCCATTAGGAGGGTCACCTCTCAAAGCCCCAAGCGTTATCGGTCTGATCCTCAATGTTCACTATCATCCGGGGAGACATGCTTAAAATTAACGAAGGAACTCGGGGAATAATACTTGCAATATGGCCCGGCTCGAAACAGGGAGACCCGGTCGTTTGATAAGCGCCCACATCGTTTTGAACCACAAAATATATGATTGTCTCGCGTCTCTTGTGAGTCCGTGGAATATAAACAAGTCGAAGGCCAACAATGGGTAGATCCACAGCACCCACGGGGCTTTGTCCAGGGGTTTTTCATGAATAAGGGGCCAATAGGGTCCGTGAACTTTGTGAAAGGAGTAGCCGTCCATAGGAACGCTCATGTACAAAACGATACAAGAGGCGATTGATATCGGAAAGAATACCAATACGACCAGCAGGACAGAAATGGATATGCGGAAGAACTCGGCCGACGTTACGCCGCCTCGCCGAATGAATCCGGAATTCTTCATTTTTCTCTTGAGGAATCCGATAACGGTGGAGCTCTCGATTTTGGTGAGACCGGGTTCGTTCAACGGTATGCCGGTTGGGGGACCGGGTCTGGAATTCTCATTTATGCGCTTTCTGCTCCTCGTGATTCTGAAAATGAACCGAACTAAGTCAGAAGGGAGAAAGACAGCGGTACCAGCGAAGACTGCTGCGATGAATGACGCAACTGGCGGCCAGATAGAATAGAGAAATAAAGCCACCAATCCGGTGTCTATTGATCCCGTACAACCCGCAACTCCCATGATCGTATATCGCCATGGCGTGACCAGGTACTTCAGCCCGGCATGGATGATTGGGAGTCCGACGCCGAGGCACAAATCGAGTGTATTACTCTTCCACCCTCCGGCTCTGAGATGAGCGCTTCGTGGTTCAGGATCGGCCCCTTGGCACAGGAAATGCAGTACGGACGCAGCTAGCGACGGGATTGCGACCGGGGCTTCCTCTTTGAGACGAGAACTTATGTCGCAATATATTAGACAGAGAGACCAGCCGTCCGTATTCGCACTTGCCCAAATGATGGACTCGACCGCGGACAGGATGTTAAGAATCAGGACCCACACAATCAATAGGATGGCCGACCAGGGACTGCTAGGTTTTCGACAGATGAAGTATAGAGGAGAAAGTAAAAAGATGGAACTGATGGCAGTGAATGTCGTGAAAGCCCAGTCCGGCATGTCGTTCCTGGTCAGGGGTCGACTTATACCCAACGACTTTCTGGTGGGTTATTCTTTAAATTTATCTCGTTTAATGTGCTTGACCGGAGCTATTACTGCTTTGGACGATGTATGAAACTCCAAGAGAGTGGTCATTTGAACCGTGCGCGTCAATTTAATTTTCGGCGATTGGCACGGTACTTACATATACTTCAATATACGGATGCTTTGCATTATACATGAACGACGGCCTCTAATGCGGGTCCAACAGGGAGATCACGGTTACGACCACAGCCGGTAACGATTAGAAGGCAATTGATCGTGCAAGCCCTTCGACGGTGCGATGTGAAAGTATCATCAAGTTTAAATTCCGCAGTTAAGCTAGCAAACAAATCCAAATTCATGAAGAAGAGAACAGACACGACTACTTACTTCAGGTTCTAAATAGTTAGCGCGGAATAACATGATTTTTACGTGAAGAACAAACTTGCGCGTAATACAGTAATGCCATTTTCAGGGTATCCCTTGGGCAATGTTCCGTGAGACAGGCCATTAATTTATTGACTTGTGTCTCATTGTCGTGGGGACAAACCGGTTCACTCTACCGATTCAGCTACTTTTCAAATGGTCGAATTGGACAATCGGCAGCTACTCAAATAGAGCGCCGACTCATCTTCCTCGCTCATAAATTGGAACAGAAAATGAAGGGAACCACTGGGGATGATACCGAAATGAAGGTGTTGAGATGAGGAAATTTCTGCAAACATTCGTTTCCACAGTTTGGCCAGAACACAGTGGGCGAACTCAAGTCCGCTCCTCGATGGATAACGAACCAAACGATGGATACCAAGCAAACGATGACCAGGAGCAAGGCGCTGATTAACGGACGATAACGACTCGGGCCGGTAACTTTAGGGGATCCTTCGAAGCCAGAAAAAGCTGAATTGTTGCCCATTGTTCACCGCGGCGAAGGTCAGTAACCTGCGTAATGAGGGTGGGGCACCGGCCAATTTATATCCGGACGAAGATACGACTTGTAACTTTTCGGAGCCCGCGACGAGGTTTCCGTCCGATCAAAGAGTCAGGAACCTGATTGGACGGGAGATCATCCGGACAAAGCGGCCGAAGCGCATGCCAGATTTGGTCATCAACCTCCTCCGGTCAGTGGGATTGGTGCATGCGTCTAACAAAGCCAATGCAAAACGTGGTTAGAGTTACTTTTGCAGCCCATTGTCATCAGAACCGGGAAATAAACTCATAACAAAGCTTTGTCAAAGGCAGGGTCCTCCCTTTCAGAGGTTCTTTGTCCACGCTGCCCGAACATTTTAGTTTCAAAGGTTTTGGTACACGACAGGACGGGTTATTGGATACGAAGGCCCTTTGAACATTACCAAGAAATCACAATAACATAATTAAATTTTTTACACCCCGTAAATGGCATGAATGTGCTTGCGGGCGCTGAAAAATCCTGCGTGCGGTAATCCGACGGGAAAACGCTCTTCTCCTCACCACGTCAGAGCCGATTGTCGGAAGGCCCTAAGTGGATGTAAAGGGGGGAGGTCATGCCGAAGCTTGAAGCAAGGGAAGCGCTTATATGAACACGTCAGCCGCGACGGGACGATTACGGTTTTCCGAGGCACCCACCCACCGGGATTGGCGTTTCCATCGACAATATTGAGGAACCGTGTGCAGCAATCGTTTAGATATTTGGAGGCTCTCGACAACACAGTCGCAACCCTCCCCTCCCGATCCTAGAGAGGCGTACAGCGAGGTTCAATCTCGAACTACGTTTTAGAACGTGGCAATGTGAGTATAGAAAATAGCGTAAAAAGGATTAACGGTACGAATCGGCGCCAACTACCCGCGCAACGTCGTCAGAGGACAACGGAATCGAAAGCTCAATCGTTCGAAGTATTTGGCGTGGCCCGTCCCGTTTTGGGGAACACCGTTTCCTTAACACTTGAATGCGTTCAACTCAGTCCACATTCAATCTTCCATCGACCCAAACGTGCATCCGTGAAAAGATTTCCACCAATGTAAGTCTGCATTTTCATTTTGGCTAAGCTACCAGATCTAAAACCCGCTGGCCGCTATAATATAGTCCTGTCATCCGGGAATGGACCGGGAAGGACACAACAGGCACCAAAGCGCAGAGTATCCAAAATCGCCTAAACTACGCCCCCCACTCGGAGGCCGAGACCGCGCGTGCTGCTCAATTGTTACAAAAGAGCGATGAAGAATGGCATGACCATCGCGTTGTTCGGATTGGCAGACACTCGGACGGGAGCGATGAACGTAGCCAAGGACCTATGGATGACGCCTCAGCGACTTCTGCGAATTCCGTCTCTTCCCTCGACGGCCCACGGATAACGCCTTATATGCAAATCTCAATATGATCTCACACCCAATCTCAATTTACATATCCCTCATACCCCAACCCGTCATAGGCCGTCCGCGAGAGCGCCCGCAATTTACCGATGTAGGAGATATCCATCAAGCACTGGCACGAGAACATGGGACAATCGACCTGAGACAGGGGTTAGTCAACTCTGGATTATGTTTCGTGCGGCGGATGCGTTCGGGGGGCTACGGCTAGTGGAAAGGGAGGCTAATGCGCTACGGGTTTCGCGGTAGGAAAGTATCCTCTGAAAAAAGTGCTATCCGCTTAGGAACAACCATCGGACGCTGAACGAGTTTTTTTGGATGAAATGGAAAAGATGAAGGAATATATGTTAGTGAAGAAATTGTCAGCGGCTCCGAATAGGATTGAGGAATAGTTAGGGCTTCCGGGTGATATTGATTTCTGGGAGCAATTCTAAGGCTCACACCCCACGGACTCGTCAACCGTGCACCGTGTATTGAGGCCCATATCTATCGTTCCAGCGAATGTGACTATTATGTGACATTTCCAATTTCTGTCAATTTAAATTCGAATCACCTAACAAAGAAAGCGGCCGTTATTCACATTGAATGATTCTCTTCACTCGCTTCCCACATCCAATGTCCGTCCCTCGAGAAGCCTTGCCATTTAAGTCTTGAGGAGATCGGGTAGTTGGACGGTTTCGGGTTGACTCCGGAGGGGTCATGGGAGTATTGCCCGTCAAGAACGGTTGATGATTCTAAAATGGTGGTCCGGATGGGAGCGATGAGATTTTTGCTCGGATGGAAGGTACTTTTGTGTAATCGAGCAGCCAAATCAAGCGCGTTGCTGCATCCGCGTAGTTGCTTTTCCAATTCGATGTTGGATTTGTCAATGGATAAGACAATCAAATTGCATGCGCAGGAGTTGAAGTCTAGGTTAATTCGCTGACCCGATTTCGGAATCCAGGATCTTGTAAAATATCGACGAATTGGCGTTCCGCTGCTCGTTGAGCCTTTACAGTCGAAACGCCAGCCCATATTTTCTGATAATTGTAAGATCTGTATTAAGTAGGCAGTGCCTATTTTCGTGAACGAAACGACCAATCGACCACACCGGATCCCATTTCAGATCATGACAGCACGGAATCCAGCAGTTTCGGTTTGCGATTCAGATTGTGCAGACGCCTCTGGGCACTCGTATCCGCCGTATTCTCTTCTATTACGACAAGTCATTCTCCTCGACTTTCTTAACGTTTTGCCCCTGTCATCCAATAAATTCTGCCCTCCGCTCTTTCTGTATCGTTAATCCGTCGTTGGAATGCCCCGTGGAAGGGGCAGGCTTGGGGTAAAGGCCCTGCGATTGGTGGAATAAGACGCGCATTGAAAATTTTCATGGAAGCTTTATTAGAATGAGTGCATTGGGCACATGCAGGGGTATTCCGACATATCTTTCAACATTAATGCGAGATTCCATTGCCTTGTTGTGATTGGATATAAAGTGATGCGAGATTAACATGTAAAGGCCCTTATATTTACTGAAATTCTAGACATAAGGGGCACATCCGCACGCAAGCTAAAACGTCCACAATTTAGCAACACTCCCCGACATTCTGCATTTGGGTATTGAAAAGGATCCTCCTACCAAAAAGTTATCTGAGGTCGGACAAGCGGCTCATGACGTTTATCATCTCACTCTCCACGCCTGGGCGACGGATGCCAGGGGGAATACTGAAGCTGTTCCTGCTGCTGCCAATGATGTTTGCAGGTTTATCCCTCCTTCTCCCGCATCATGGAGCGACAGCGTCGAACCAGGCAACGAGCGTTAGTGACGTAAAAACTACCCCCCATCAACTCCAAACCCCCCAGTTTGAGGATCGTTCTTTTCGCGGTATCACGCTTCCGAACAAGCTCGAAGTCCTCCTTATACACGATCCAAACGCAGATTTCGCAAGCGCAGCCATGAATGTTCAAGCAGGATTTATGAATGATCAAAACGATTTTCAAGGTCTTGCACACTTTTGTGAACACTACCTCTTCTATGGTATTAACCTCATTCGTCTACAGGGTCAAGTTAATCTTTAAGGCACCAGAAAGTATCCGGAACGTTGGCCGAGAGACTTTAGAGAATACATTTCAGAGCATGGCGGAATATGCAACGGCCGGACAAGTACAATCCGAGTTGTCCATAAGTGAATGATAAACCTAGGCCCCGACACCACCGCATATTTCTTCAACATCAACTACGAGTATTTCGAGGGTGCATTAGATCGGTTCGCACAATTCTTCATCGGTCCATTGCTTGAAGGAGATTTAAAAGATACAGTACTTGCAGAGGTTAACAGTGAACACAACAAAAACTATCAATCCGATTTTTGGCGCCGACTTCAATTACAGCGGAGTCTCTCCAATCCGGAATATCCCTACAACTGTTTCGGAACAGGAAACAATGCCTCCCTTCACGAACACGCGTCCAGTCAGGGTCTCGATCTTCATCAGGCACTCATACAATTCCTACGTACGTATTACTCGGCAAATCAGATGAAATTGGTGGTACTAGGAAGAGAATCGCTCGACGTGTTGCAGCGATGGGTGGTCGATAAGTTTTCTGCGGTGGAAAACAAGGACATCAACGCTCCAAATTTTGATGGCCGGCCGCTGACAGCCGGCCAGTTTCGGGTAAAGTCCTCCTAGAATTCCCGATTCTGATTCGAGATCGAAGTGAGAGCTGAGCCGGTTACAAATACAAGGGTTTTAGAGCTGGTCTTTAATTTCCCGCACATGACGTCTTATTTGCAAAGCAAACCTGACCGTGTCATCTCATATATCATTGAATTCGAAGGAAGGGGTTCACTCCTCTCCTACCTCAAGTCAACCAAACATTGGGTTGATTCTTTGAATGCCTATCCCATGCACATAAATGCGGGGACGGGCCTCTTCATTGTCTCTCTCCATTTGACGAAGGAAGGACTCAGTATATTAAATCTCATTGGAGGAGTCTAACGCGGTAGAGAACTACGAAGAGATAGTGGCTACTGTTTTCAAATACATCGAGTGGCTCAAACGGGGTATTGAATGGCAACATTCATGACTAAGTTGTAGAGTCCCATCAGGAGTTTCGAAGGATATGGGAGGATTTGAAGGCCATGGAGGACGCCAACTTCCGATTTGGGGAGAGAGATGACGCGAATGAATTTACATCTTCTATAGCCTCTTCCATGCAGCGCGGCTACCCTCACGAGTGGCTTCTCAGTACACGACTTCTTCGGAAGGTAAATTAATCATTTGACCTCTACTAATACCGATTATAAAGTTTGACATAGAGGCGATCAAAGACTGTTTGGACCACCTTAACGTTGATGAATTTCAACTCTTTATCCACGCTAAAGAGATACTATCGGGAAATGTTTTAAAGGAAAAGTGGTATGGTATCAAATATACCCGGGAGCCATTTAGCACAAACCTGTTGAAGGTTCCTATCCCTACGTTATTGGTGCTGATGCATAGGCCATCAGGGACACCCCAATACCCCACTTCTTCATGCCAAGATCGAATCCTTTCATCACCCAAATTGCTCGGGTAGATCTCAATGAGGCGGAAACGGTAAGTAGTCCGAGCAGCTAAATGCTAAGCGGTAGCCAAGAAAATATCCAAAACTGCTAAGACACCCGTCTCCCGACAGGATCTGGTATATGAATGACGCTACCTTGGGGCCCAAACTATCGGCATTGTTTTTGCTTCGGATGTACAGCAAAGAAGCATATACACCGCTAACAAGTTAGTCCGAAGGCCATCGATTCACCGTTAAGGACCATGCTCACTAAGTGTGCCTTTCAGTGGCTCAACTAAACACGTTGCCAGATTATATGTCCATCTAGTGCGAGATCAGCTGAACGAGATCGGTTACGAGGCAGAACAAACAGGACTGTTCTATTCACTCGTCGGGGACGAAAATGGACTTCTACTTTCGGTGTACGGTTTCAACGACAAATTACATGTTCTTGTAAAGAGGATTGCCCATACGATGCGGTACTTGTCGGTCAGCCAAAAACGCTTTGATGTTTTCAAGAACTCATTGCTCACTACCTTGGAAAATAACGCACTCAATGCGCCATACCAACGTGCAATATATTGGGCATACAACGTTTTGACAAGACCATATTGGACTAACGATCAGCTGATACAGGCTTTAAAAGGTAATGGCATGTTCGCCCCTTTATATTTAACCTTACCAGCCTCTGAATCGTTAGGTATTAAAGCCGAGGAGGTTCAAGGCTTTGTTCCGGAGCTCGTCTCCAACACAGATTTAGAAACACTGATCCTCGGAAACGCCACGACTGATGAAGCCGTCCAGCTAAGCAATACAGTTCGACACACTCTCGGCTCGAAAGCGCTGAGTCCGGATAGCATTGATGGGCTGCACTCCCTCGTGCTTCCATCAGGTGATATCTTTAATGAATTCAATAACAAATACAGGCACCAAAATCACAGTTGAGGAAATTTTGCAAAACCCTCAAGATGTAAACTCTGCAATAGAGTATTTCTGTCAAGTAAATTCGAACAGAGACACGAGAACGAGAGTTTTGCTTCGCTTGCTGGCTCAGATTGGACGGTCTAGTGCGTTCGACTTCCTCAGGACTAAGCTGGGATTGGGTTATGTTGTTAAAGCTTCCATCCGAGAGACCGTAAATACGGAAGGGTATCAACCGTTGTGGAATGCCCGCTGATAGGAGAAGATATCAAATTATTGTTCAAAGCGGCAGGCCGCCGGCATATCTTGAAGAGAAAATTGAAGACTTCTTGAGAATGTTGGGTGAGGAGATCGAGTTTATGTCCGACGGTGGATTCGAAACCCATGTTTCCAGCCTGATGCACGACCTGAACCAAACACGCGATACTTTGCCAAAAAGAGCAGCACACCTTTGGAAGCATATTGACCGTGGCGATTATGACTTTGCTGGGGGTGAACCAATTCCCCATGGCAGGCTGATTATGTTAGAGGACGCAGAAATGCAGACATTACGATCTATCTCGAGAGAAGACCTATTGGTTTTCTACTACAAGTATATTCACCCTTCTTCACCGGATAGAAGGGTCCTATCTGTTCACGTTAAGTCGCAAATCCCAGAGGAAACAGTTCATGCCCCGCAAAGGTCGGTTGACGGAGAAACGGTATTCCTAGAGAATCGAGGGTACATTATTTATCCAAATGAGCACACAGAACCGGAGGAGAGCGACGGCAATCTCCCATTTAAAAATCGTGGACATGGAATGATAGGTTGTCTGGCAAAGTTTTTTGAATTGGACAAGGCGATTAAGGGAGTTAAATATTGGATTGGCCACTGCCAGAGTCCGATTTTGAAACAGATCGGGCTTACCGTTGACGGCATACAGAGCTTTCAACGGAGACTGGTTTCGAGTGCGAAGGTTACACCTGTTCGACCATTAGCTACATTTTTGGGAAGTTAATTAGTGGCACTTCATGAATTTTAGTATCATTAGAAACACTGGTTCTTTACTTGGAATATATATTAATTACTTTGAAAGGCAATAAGAACAAGTGATATTCATTATTTCCGTTTCTTCTTTGGTATGGAAATTGACAACTGTTGTTTTAATACGGCAGTCTTTTCGACCGGACAAATTTTTTCTTACTGCTGTAAATCGGTTTTGCCCACCGATAGCAGTGAGTTGAGTAGAACATCGGCTAGTCAAATGTTGTATATGGCGACCGCCCCATTGAACCACAAATTTACCACGAATAGTCTATACTCTCAAAATCTCGGGGCTGTTGGGCCAATTACAGAACACGTTTTTCGGATATCATCAAAATTGCGATTCGGAAGACCAGAGAGGGTCGATCAATCATCCTACATTTATTTCACGAATCGGAAGGGACGTTGTATCTATGATCCGTTTGATTATATAACTGTGCGGCGGAGAACAATGAACCTCGGATGATCCTCATTGTTCGGATCTTGCTGGGTGCCGCTTCTCTTCTCTCAACCAACATCCGAAATTCTAACCTCAAATCCGCCGGCAAGGACACGCCTTATAAATTTCTTATTCCCTTG
>Ga0335079_10001594_pt1 | contig 25913 bp, 26 predicted proteins | sample Lox_Sample_33_FD_206719 | JGI IMG/M metagenome (GOLD analysis project Ga0335079, IMG submission 206719) | Soil microbial communities from Loxahatchee National Wildlife Refuge, Florida, United States - Lox_Sample_3.3 | ecosystem: Environmental > Terrestrial > Soil > Wetlands | place: USA...
GGTCAGCAGGCTTGCCGGGGAGCTTCGCGCCACTCAAAGAGCGGCCCTGCAGGCGCTCCTTCGCATAGGCGGCCGCGTTCTGATAGGCCACCTCGCCGATAGCGACTCCATTGGTTCCAACCAGCAGACGCGCCTCGTTCATCATCGTGAACATGGCGTTCAATCCGCGGTTCGCTTCCCCGATCAGCCAGCCCGTTGCGTTATCGAAGTTCATGACGCACGTGCAATTGCCGTGGATGCCCATCTTGTGCTCGATCGAGCCGCACGAGAGAGAATTGCGCGTACCCAGAGTGCCATCGGGCTTCGGCAGAAGTTTCGGGACGACGAATAGCGAGATGCCCTTGACCCCTTCCGGTGCCCCCTCGAGACGAGCGAGTACCAGATGCACGATGTTCTCCGCCAGATCGTGCTCGCCGGCCGAAATGAAGATCTTCGTGCCGGTGATGCGATACGTGCCGTCCGGTTGCGGCTTCGCCCTGGTGCGCAACTGGCCGAGATCCGTCCCGCAGTGCGCCTCGGTCAAGTTCATCGTGCCGGTCCACTTGCCGGCGACCATGTTGGGCACGTAGGTCGCCCGCAGCTCCGGTGAGCCATGGGCCAGCAGCGCGGCGATCGCACCTCGGGTCAGACCCGTATACATCGCAAAGGAGAGGTTGGATCCGGCGAGAAATTCGGCCACCACACCCGCGAGAAGATCCGGCAGCCCCTGGCCGCCGAACTCTTCCGGGAAGGAAATGCCACCCCAACCGCCCTCGCGGTGTTGCCGGTACCCCTCCTTGAATCCCTTCGGAGTCGTGACGCTCCCATCTTCGTGCCGGATGCATCCTTCGGTGTCGCCCACTCGATTGAGCGGTGTGAGCACTTGCTCGCACAGCTTGGACGCCTCGCCGAGAGTCGCCGCGAGGATCTCCGGCGACAGCTCCGAATACCCGGGCACATCGGCGTGGTGCTCGATGTGAAATACGTCATTCAGCAAGAACAGGTAATCCTCGATCGGGGCTTTGTACGAAGGCATTGATCTCTCCTGAACGGTATGAGGGTGCGGCCGCGGCCCAGCTGCGCGGGTGCCGCCTTAAGAGGCTTTGGACAGCTCCGCGGTGAGTTCCGGGACCGCCTGATACAAGTCGGCGACCAACCCGTAGTCGGCCACTTGAAATATGGGTGCATCCGCATCGCTGTTGATGGCGACGATGACCTTGGAGTCCTTCATGCCGGCAAGATGCTGGATGGCCCCGGAAATGCCGATAGCGAGGTAAAGGTCTGGCGCGACGATCTTGCCCGTCTGCCCCACTTGCCAGTCGTTCGGTGCGTAGCCTGCATCGACCGCCGCACGGGAGGCGCCCACCGCCGCGCCCAACTTGTCCGCCAACGGCTCGATATACTTCGCAAAGTTCTCGCGGCTGTGCAACGCACGCCCGCCCGATATCACGATGCGTGCCGTGGTGAGTTCGGCGCGTTTGGACTGCGAGAGCTCCTCGCCGACGAACGCCGACACGCCAGGATCCTCTGCCGTCTTGACCGTCTCGATCGGCGCATTCGCGCCGTTCCCCGCGGCGCCAAAGGCCGTGGTGCGTACGGTGATTACCCTCTTCGCATCCTTGGAACGCACGGTCTCGATGACGTTGCCGGCAAACACCGGCCGCTCGAAGGTGTCGGGTGCAATCACCGCACTCATATCCGAGATCTGCATCACATCAAGCAGTGCCGCCAGCCGCGGCATCACGTTCTTCCCGGATGAGGTCGAGGGCGCGATCAGTGCGTCATACGGAGCGGCCATCAAGTGCAACAAGGCGGCCAGCGGTTCGGGCAACATGTGCGCGTAGATCGGCGCATCTGCGAGCAGCACCTTTCCCACGCCGTCGAGTTTCGCGGCGGCCTCGGCTGCCGCGCGGCACTGGTGACCGGCGATGAGCACATGGACTTCGGCGCCCAGTTTCTTCGCGGCCGTCAGCGCTCTGGCGGTCGCATCTTTGAGCGAGGCATTGTCGTGTTCCGCAAGCAGCAACGTGGTCATTGTAGAACTCCTGCTTCGGTCTTGAGCTTCTTCACCAGTTCCGCGACGGATGCGACCTTGACGCCGGCCTTACGATGCGGCGGCTCAGCCATCTTCAAAATCTCGAGGCGCGGGTGCGCATCGATGCCGTACGAGTCGAGGGGCTTCTTGGTCACAGACTTCTTTTTGGCTTTCATGATGTTTGGCAGGCTCGCGTAGCGAGGCTGATTCAAACGCAGATCCGCGGTCACGATCGCCGGTAGCTTCAGTTTCACGCTCTGGTGACCGCCATCGACCTCACGGGTGACGACGAGCCCGTCGGGCTCGAGTGCGAGCTTGGAGGCAAAAGTCCCCTGGGACCAACCCAGCAGTGCCGCGAGCATCTGACCGGTCTGGTCGCAGTCGTAGTCGATCGCCTGCTTGCCGAGAATGACTAGTCCGGGCTGTTCCTCGATAACAACGGCCTTGAGGATCTTGGCGACGGCCAGCGGCTCGAGCTCGCCTTCGAAGGTGATCAGGATGCCGCGGTCCGCGCCCATCGCCAGAGCCGTGCGCAACGTCTCCTCTGCCTGGGAAGGCCCAATCGAGACACACACGATCTCGCTCGCACTCCCTTTCTCCTTGAGCCTGATGGCCTCTTCCACCGCGATCTCATCGAAGGGATTGATCGACATCTTGACGTTGGTCAGGTCGACTCCCGTTCCGTCCGGCTTGACCCGGATCTTTACGTTAAAGTCGACCACGCGTTTGACGGGAACGAGGATTTTCATCGTGTAGGGCCTCACAGTGGGAACTGCCGGGGTCGCTCGATGCTGTGGCCCCGACCCTCGCAGTAGGCTCACGGCCTCGCCAATGCCCTTCATGGAGACGCTACGCCGCACGGCCTCGACGAGCGTGAGACGCGGCGCTCGTGCGCTGCGCTCCGGGAACTCTATCTTCCAGTGAGCCCCACGCGAGCAGCGTGAACCGAGGATCATTGCCGAGCTCTCATTCGGAGCCTGCTATGGCGAATGCAACTGCGCTGGCCGACCGCGATGCGCCCGGGGGCCTCACCGACTGTGGGCGAGGTGGTCATCGCGCGGGCGTCGCCGAGATCGGCGGCGATGATGCGGGCCCGGAACTTGACGCCTTGCTTCTGATGGCACTCGGCAGCTGCACCTCGATCGCTCCGCCGTTCTACGCGCCTCGCAAGCGACGGTCGGCGACTTCCGTGATCGCAGCGCTGCGCCATGAGCGCAGGCACGCCGAGGTCTGCGGCTCATGCTCGGACCAGATGGCCGGGATCGAAAGCATCGCGCAAACGAGCACCCTCATCGGTGCACTGGATGAGTCACGCACGCCTGTGCAGGCAATCGCCGATCGATGCCGTCTGCATCGCACACTGACTTCGCTGATCGCCATGCACCCGGCACTCGCTCCGGGTGCTTCCTGAAGCCCCGCAACGACGCGTCGGCAGCCGTCTCTTTCGGTCAACGATGTCCCCATCCTTCACCACACTCGCAATCAACATGGTGACCGCGCTTGCTCTCGGGGCGGCGATTGGCTTGGAGCGTCAATGGCGGCAGCGCTTGGCGGGTTTGCGGACCAACACGCTCGTTGCCCTGGGCGCCGCCACCTTCGTCGCATTCGGGAGCGTCACGGGTGATACCGAGGGCGCGACACGCCTGGCAGCCCAAGTCGTCTCCGGGATCGGCTTTCTGGGGGCCGGCATCATCTTTCGCGAGGGGCTGAACGTGCACGGACTGAACACCGCTGCAACGTTGTGGTGCTCTGCGGGGGTCGGGGTACTCGCTGGGGTCGGGGACCCGGCCCCGGCGGCCGCGGCCGCCGCGCTGGTCATCGCCGTGAATCTGCTCCTACGCCCTGTCGTGCACTGGATCAATCACCGCAGTCTGAACACTCGCGATGGCGAGAGTTGCTTTCTCGTGAGCTTGGTGTGCCGCGCTGAAGGCGAGGCGCACGTGCGCGCACTGCTGCTGCAGGGGCTCGTGACGAGCGACCTGCGTCCCCAGCGCCTGGACAGTGTCAACATTGAGGGCTCAGATCGTGTTGAGGTACTGGCGGTCGTCGCTGCCGAGGGACGCGCGGATTCGGCGCTCGAGCAAGTGGTGGGCCGCCTCAGTCTGGATCCTGCGGTCACGGCTGTTCGCTGGACGATCGGAACCGGAGCCGAGCTCGCCGGCGAGGAAGCCCTGTTCAGCCGGTGGGCGCGAAAGTCTCCGGAGAATGGCCTGCGCTGAATGCTCGCGCCGGTGAAGTCGCGACACGCTCGAGCAGGTGTGTACGGAGTTCCTCCCGATTGATCTCGTTGTCGGCTACGGATCTCCCATGTCCGCTACGCCGTAGCACTCGAGGAGGAGCCGCATCTCGCTCAATTGCCGGTCGACCGGATCGCCGCCGCTCGTCTTCACTCCTCTCCGCGCAGCGTCGCCACCTCCGCGGCCGAGACGCTGGAGGCCACCCCGAAACGGGCGGTCACATAATTGGCGACACTTGCGATCTCATAATCGCTGTACGCAGCCCCAAATGCAGGCATGTTGGCCCCGCCGGCAGCGGGTTGGCGCTGTGCGCCCGAGAGGATGACTTGCACGACGTTGGTCGCCGATGGATCGTTGAGCGCGCGCGCGCCGGTCAATGTCGCGAAGGCGTTCACAGGACTCGCACCGCTCCAGCCGTGACAGCTCGCGCACGCGCCCTCGTACACGGCCTTGCCGAGCGGATCCACACTGGCAGAGACACCCGCGCCCGGGGGTGATGCGCTGAGCTTGTCATTGACTTGAGGCAGGTCGGCGCTGGCGGCCGCGGGCACCGAGCGCACATAGGTGACGATCGCTGCAATGTCTGCCTGCGTCAGATGCATCAGGCTTGCGTCGACCGCCTCGCCCATCGGGCCGGTGGCCGTTCCATGCCCGTCCGCGTGACCCCTGGAGAGATACTGCGCGATATCGGCATCGCTCCAGGCGCCGAGACCGCTCGCGCGATCGGCGGTAATGTTGTACGCCCACCAGCCGGCCTGTACGGTACCGGCGAACTTCCTGCGGTTGTCGAGAGCCTGGAGCAGGTTTCGCGGCGTGTGGCACTCGCCACAATGTTCGAGGGCTTCCACCAGGTACGCGCCGCGATTCCACTGCGAGCCGCGGTCGACGCGCGGCTCGAAGCGCTTATCGGCATTGAAGAGCGCTGACCAGACGAGCATGAGTTGCCGCAGGTTGAACGGAAAGGCGAGTGTGTTGCGTGGCAACTGCGCACGTGCGGGCTTGAGGCTGAACAGGTAGGCCTTGATCGCCAACGCATCGGCATCCGTCATGTACGTGTAGCTGGCATACGGCATGGCCGGATACAGGTGCGCGCCCGTGCGACCAATCCCCCTTCGAAGTGCGTTCAGGAAATCCGCATCGCTGTAGCGACCGATACCGCTGTCCGGATCGGGCGTGATGTTGGTCGAGTACAGTGTGCCAAATGGCAGCACGAATGCTCGTCCGCCCGAGAACGGTCTACCGTCTTGTGCCGTATGGCAGGCGACGCAGTCGGCGGCACGCGCAAGATACTGGCCGCGCTCGATTGCGCTTGCCGCCTTGAGCTCGGGCGGCACGCCGCTCGGATCCTCGCCCCGATAATCCTCGAGCGCGACGCGCTGGCCACCGGCAAAATCCGTTGGCCGTGGCCCGGCCACGATCCAAACAAAGACGATCACAGCGCCGGCTGCCATCACCGCGAGAGCCCATAGACCGTAGCGCGGGGCGCGATTCTTGGGTTGCGCCACGCTCATGCTCGCTTCCTTCCGGAGAGGACGTCACGGTCGATGGGGAGCCGGCGCAAGCGGATTCCCGTCGCGGCAGCGAGGGCATTCACGAGTGCCGGGGGTGCGGCCGTGGTTCCGGTCTCACCGATGCCGCCAGGAGCCTCGCCGCTCCTGATGAGATGCACTTCGACTTGCGGCATCTCATTGATGCGCAGCATGCGATAATCATGAAAATTGCTCTGCTGCACCCGGCCCTTCGCGATACCGATGTGACCGTACAGCGCCGCCGTCAGCCCGAAGGCCAGCCCGCCTTGCAGTTGTGCGACCACCGTATCCGGGTTCACGACGATGCCCGTATCCACGGCTGAGACGATCCGCTCCACGCGCACTTCACCGTGCTCATCGACCCGCGCCTGCGCAACCGTCGCGATGAAACTGCCGAAGGCCACCTGCAGCGCGACACCGCGCCCGCTGCGCGCCGGCAAAGCCGTTCCCCATTCCGCCTTCTCGGCTGCCAAGTCGAGGGCCGCCCGGAGGCGCGGTGTCTTACCGAGCAGCTCTCGGCGAAAGGCGACGGGGTCCTTGTTTACCTTGAGCGCCAATTCGTCCATGAAGCTCTCGATGGCGAACACGTTATTGTTAGGGCCCACGCCCCGCCAGAATCCCGTCGGTACCGCAGGCGGCTCGTCGCGCACGTATTCCACGCGTAGATGGGCAATGTCGTAGGGCATGTCCGCGGCGCTGTCGATGGCATCGCCGTCGATGCCCTTTTGAAAAGCCGCCGGCAGCCAGCGCGCCATGATCGAAGAGCCGGTGATGCGATGCTTCCAGGCGAGGATGCGTCCCTCGGAGAGGCTCGCCGACAGTCGATCCACATAGACGGGCCGGTACCGGTCCTGGCGGATGTCCTCTTCGCGCGTCCAGAGGACTTTCACGGGCGCATCGACCTGCTGGGCGATGCGCACCGCCTTTTCGACGAAGTCGGTCTCGAGCCTTCTGCCAAATCCGCCCCCGATGAGGTGGTTGTGGACCGTGACTTTCTCCAGGGGCAGCCCCGTGATCCTTGCTGCGACCGCTTGCGCGCGGGACAACACCTGGATGCCCACCCATACTTCGCAGCTCGTAGGGGTCACATGGACCGTGCAGTTCAGCGGCTCCATTGGAGCGTGCGCGAGAAAGGGCAGCTCGTAGGTCGCCTCGTGCCGCTCGCCCTTGGCCAAACCCGCGTCGGCATCGCCCACGATCTTGGCGATGGCCCCCTCCTGCTCGCTCGCAGCCCGAACCTTCCTCCAGACATCCGCCGAGGAGACGCTCGCATTGCTGCCCTCGTTCCACGTGATCTCAAGGGCCGCGAGCCCCTGTTTGGCCGCCCACATGTGATCGCCAACGACCGCCACCAGATCATCCAGCACGATGACCTGCCGTACACCCGGCAGACTCCTCGCGGTGCTCTCATCCACCTGTGCAACTCTGCCGCCAAAGACCGGACAGGCTGCGAGGGTTGCGAACTTAACTCCCGGCGGCATGGCATCGATGCCGTACACCGCCTTGCCGTTGACTTTGTCGGGCGTATCAAGACGCTTCAGCGGCTCGCCAATCAGCTTGAAATGCTTCGGGTCCTTAAGCTGTGGGTCTGGCGGCGGGCTGATGCCCCGGGCACGGTCGATGAGTGCGGCATAGGCCAGGCGCCTTGCGCTTACGTCATGGATCGCCGCACTGGCTTCGGTGCGAATGCTCGCAGGATCGACCTTCCAGGTCTGCGCGGCCGCCTCAACCAGAATCGCGCGTGCGCCGGCTGCTGCCTTGCGCAAGGGCATCCAGAATGCCCGGACCGAATTCGAATTGCCCGTGGCCTGAATGCCGAAGGTCGGATTTCCATAGAGCCTGTCGTTGGGTGGCGCAGCTTCGAGCGTCACCTGCTTGACATCGGCATCGAGCTCTTCTGCGAGAATCATCGCGATGGACGTGTAGATTCCCTGGCCCATCTCGACCTGCGACATGATGAGCGTGATCCCGCCGCTCTTATTGATGCGAATGAAGGCGTTGGGGGTGTATACGCCCGGCTCGCCGATTGCGGCGACACTCGGTGGCATTCGAAAACCGATCGTGAGCGCACTGCCCACGCTCAGGGCGGTTTCCAAAACGGCGCGCCGCGTGAGCTTGCTCATCGATGTCACCCCTCAAGCACCTTGCGCGGCCTTCTTAATCGCCTCGCGAATGCGCACGTAGGTGCCGCACCGGCAGATGTTGCCCGCCATTGCCGCATCGATGTCGGCATCAGCGGGATGCCGCGTCGTGCGTAGCAACGCGCTCGCGGCCATGATCTGCCCGGATTGACAGTAGCCGCACTGCACTACCTCCAAGTCGAGCCATGCCTTCTGGACGCTCGCCCCGCTAGCAGTCGCGCCGACACCCTCGATGGTCGTAATCGCTCGCTCGCCGATCGAGCCCACCGGCAAGACGCACGATCGCACGGCGCTGCCATCCAGGTGGACCGTGCAGGCGCCGCACTGGGCTATGCCACACCCAAACTTCGTGCCGGTCAGGCCCAGAACATCCCGCAACACCCACAGCAGGGGTACGTCGCCGGGAACGTCAACCTCTTTCGCGATCCCGTTGATCTTCAACGTCACCATGGTTTGCTGCCTGAAAGTTATCGCAGCCCCGAAACACTCCTTAGCGTTCCGATCTCTCGTTCGACTGGGCGAGCGCGGGGGTGGCGGAGCCGAGCTGTTGGTAGTAGGCCGCGAGTGCAGCGATCTCCTGCGCATCGAGCATCTTGGCGAACAGCGTCATCGTCGTGGGACTGTTCCGGCGATAGCCCTGCTGCCACATCTGCAATTCGAGTTCCGTGTAATGCGCATACTGTCCGGCGAGGTAGGGAACCGTCGGCGACTCGCCCGCACCACCGGTGCCATGGCAGGCGCCGCAAGCCGGAATGCCTTTCGCACGATCGCCGCTTTCAGCAAGCTCCTTGCCGCGCCGCACGAGCCCAGGATCGGCGTTCGCAAGCGGCGGAAAGCGCGCCTCGGCCTTTTCGTAATAGGCGGCCACATCAGCGATATCGTCCGGCGAAAGCGCACGCGCGATCGAGGACATGATGGCGTTCGAGCGCACCCCGGAGGCGAAGTCTTGCAGCTGCCTCGCAAGATAAAGTGCAGACTGCCCGGAAACGCGCGGAAACGCGCCGCTCCCATCCGAGCTGCCGGTGAAGGCATGACATTGTGCGCACGGCGGCGCGCCGGAAGGGGTGCCTTGTGCCACGATGACTGCGCCCTGGTTGGGATCGGCCCGGCGTGTGCCTCGCGCGATGAGCGCGGGGTCGGGCTCGTTGGCGCGATGGATGATGTAGGCGCGGATCGCCGCGGCCTTCTCGCGGTCGAGCACGGAGCCAAAGGGGGCCATGCCGCCTTCCTTCAGCGCACCCTCCTGCACGACACTGAACCAGGCATCCACGGCGATGAAGGGTGAGCCGCGAAGATCCGGCGTCACCCCGCCGGCCACGGCGGCCTCGCCGTGGCAGACACTACAGAACTGAGCGTACAGGCCCTTACCGGCCGCGACCGTCGCAACGCTCGCGGTATCCTCGGGCGGATCGATGACCAGATTTGGCGCCGGCGGCAGCGCCGGTAGCTGTGCCTTGCCGCCGAGCTTGAAGACCAGCAATCGGCTGACATTACGCTCATTGCCAGACTTGCCGGATGTCTGCCCCTGCAGCAGCGGATAGGCACCGCCCCAACCGGAGAGAACGGCGATGTATTGCTCACCGTCGACTTCATAGCTGATCGGTGCCGCCATCACGGGCGTCTGCGCGAACATTGACCACAGCTTCTCGCCCGAACTTGCGCGATAGGCGCCGATATCACCGGCGGCGTTGCCCTGGACGACGAGATTGCCGGCCGAGGTGAGGATGCCCCCGTTCCAGGGTCCGAGGTAGTTGGCGCGCCACACCTCCTTCTGCTGCACCGGATCCCACGCGATCAGATACCCCTTCACGTTGGGTAGATTCGTCGTGGCGGTCGCCACGTTCCACCCGATTGGCATCGCCTGGTAGTTCTTCACCGAGGCGTACGACATCGGAATCTCTTGCGCGGGGATATACACAAGTCCGGTCTTCGGATTGAACGCCATTGCCTGCCAACTGTGTGCGCCGAGCGCGCCGGGCAACAGATCTACCGTCTTGCCCGTTCGGTCGTAGCGGATACCGGGCTTCTCAAGCGGTCGGCCCGTCTGCGGATCGATGCCGCTCGCCCAGGTCACCGGCGTGAAGTTGTTGGCCGAAATAAGCTGACCGGTCTTGCGGTCGAGGACGTAAAAGAATCCGTTCTTGTTGGCCTGCATGATCACCTGACGATGCGCGCCGGCGATGGTGATGTCGGCCAGAATCAACTGCTGAACAGCATCGAAATCCCATTCCTCGCCCGGCGTCGCCTGGTAGTGCCAGGCATAGTTGCCGGTGTCGGCATCGACCGCGACGATCGAGGACAGAAACAAGTTGTCGCCACGACCCAAACTGCGATAGCCCTGGTTCCACTCCTGTCCATTGCCAACGCCGAAATAGATCAGATTGAGGTTCGGATCGTAAGAGATCCCCTCCCACACCGTGCCGCCACCGCCTAATTTCCACCACTCGCCCGACCAGGTCTTGGCGGCCATCTCCATGGCGGAGTTCTCGAAGGGCTTCGCAGGATCCCCGGGCACGGTGTAGAAGCGCCAGATGAGTTTGCCGGTGCTCGCATCGTAGGCCGACACATAGCCGCGCACGCCGTACTCACTGCCGCTGTTGCCGATGACCACCCGGCCTTTGATGATGCGCGGAGCCATGGTGATGGTGTATGGCTTGCTCGCCTCCACCGTCATGACGCTCCACACGGGGGAGCCCGTGCGCGCATCGAGTGCGACCAGGCGGCCATCAAAAGTGCCGACGAATATCTTTCCTTGCCACGCCGCAACCCCGCGACTGACGACATCGCAGCAGCCTCGGACGGCCAGTGCACGCGGTACGGCGGGATCGTAGGACCACAGGAGCTGCCCGGTCTTCGCATCATATGCCTTGACCTTGCTCCAGGCCGTCGACACGTACAGCACCCCATCAATGGCGAGCGGCGTCCCCTCCTGGCCGCGGTTGGTGTCGAGGTCCGCGTACCACGCTAGACCCAGCTGCTTCACATTGTCAGCGGTAATACGCTCAAGGGGACTGAAGCGCTGTTCGCTGTAGGTCCGACCGTAGCTCATCCAGTTGCCCGGGTCGTGATCTGCCTCGGCCATGCGCCTGGCGTCCACATCAGCGCTCGCTCCGGCGCGGGCTGCCTCGACCGCACCCACGACGGAACAGACCAGCAGCATCAGCAGGGCCCGGACACCGGGGATCGTCGCGTCTGATCTCATGAGGAAGTTCACCATAAGGGTTGGAATCATCGGCACCGAGCCACTCCCGTCGGGTCGATCGTGATCTGCGCAGGCTCACCGCAAGCTCACCGGCACCGGATCGATAGCCGCGCACGACACTTGAGTGGCGCGAGCATCGAGCTCATGGTGCCCGTCGCAAACCGACTCGCCGATGCCGTCCGGCTGCAACAGCTTGAGCCCGATAGCTGCACGGCGCTCACTCTGGCACTGCAGAAACTTCAGCGCCGGCTGCATGGCGGCCGGGCAGAATGCGCAACTTCATGTTCCTGGCTATTGCCGATTATCATGAGCGGCCGCTTGAGCTCGCCTCGCTTCGCGATCGCTTCATCGCCGCATCCTTTTCTCACGCCCTCGCGCTCGGCGGTCACAGCGGAACCATCGTCCTTGAGCCACAAGGCCGCACCCTGCACGTCGGCGGCGAACCGGAGCGCTATGCGCGCGTGCGGATATTCACCGACAAGGGAGTGCTCGTCGGCACGATGAGCTGTTCCGCCGACGGCCAGGTCCGCTGGCAGGAGGCCGAGCGTCCCTCCTCCGACGATCCTCCGGGGTAGTGCTACCCATGCCGTGCCGGGTTGGCGAGCCGAGTCGTTCGTCGCACAGGTGGTGGCGGCTTACCGCAAGTCCCTTGCGATCGACTCAATGTGACGGCGCAGCCAGATCGCTCCCGGGTCTGCCTCCGTGCGCCGGTGCCAGATGGCCTCCACCGCCACCGCGGCGGAATCGAAGGGCGGCTCGAGGACGACAATTCTGTAAGGGGAGCTCAGCTCACCGATCAAACGTCTCGGGACGCTCGCGACCAGATCGCTGCGCGCAAGCACCGCTGGAATGTTGCAAAAGCTCGGTACCCGAGCGGCGATCCTGGTGCTCGCACCCAGCCGCTGCGGAGCCTCGAGCACCGCTCGGTCAATTTGTACCCGTCGCATCACGCCGTACTCGGGCAGGAAGCCGTCGACCAGGTTGTCGGCGTTGCCCACGTAGTCCACGATGACGTGGCCAAATTTGAGCACCCGCGCAGGTGTCGGCCTGCCGCGGGTCAGCGGATGACCCTTGCGTACCGCAAGCACATAGCTCTCATCGAGGAGCTTCATGCGCCCGAAGCGCTCGGGCACGGCCGCAAACCAGGCGATCACGAGGTCCACCCGCCCCTCATCGAGCTGGCGAATCATATCCACCCGGTTCGCGGGAACTACCGCCACATCGACCGCCGGAGCACTCGTGGCCAGTCGTTCGATGAGCCGGGGAATGAGGAGTGTGCAGGAGTAGTCGCTTGCGCCGACAAAGAACGTGCGCGGCGAGCGTCGCGGATCGAACTCGCGCGTCTCGAGTGCGAGCTCAAGGCCCGACAGGGCGCGCTGCACGGCCGGCATCAGCTCCAGGGCCCGCGCCGTGGGCCGCATTGCCTTGGCCTCGCGCACGAAGAGATCATCGCCCAGCGCACGGCGCAGTCGCGCGAGTGCATGACTCACCGCGGTCGGGGACAGCCCGAGGCGTTCACTCGCTGCAACGATGGATCGCTCCTTCAGGATGGCATCGAACACCACCAGAAGATTCAGGTCGAAATTTCGCAGTCGTGCAGGTCCCACAGGCGCTGCGCAGGGATTCCTGGTTGCTCTTGTGTGCCTTGGCGCCGCCGATACCCCGCTTCAGCCGCCGTTGGCGTACTCAAAGACCGGCTTCACTTTAGGCGCCTCCTTTGTCGCCCCTTCGAGCAGTCGCTGGCCGTTGCGCTCCTGAAACTCGCTCACCGCAATGGCTACGTCGTGCCGTCCCAGGCCGACGAAGCCGTCGGCGCCGATGATGGCGTACGACAGCGCCCTATCCGGTGCAATGATGAGGTCATCGACGACCCCGACTTTCTCGTTCTTCTCGTTGAACACGGTGCGACCCAAGATCTGGCGTCGGACACTCCAGCCGAGCGCAACGTTGCGCATCTCCTCGACGCTCACTCCGAGAACGCTGGAGCGGCCGACCTGCGCGTGGGCCGCCGTCGTCGACACGACGAGCAAGACCAGGGCCCAGCCCAACACTGTTGCTCTACGCATATGACCCTCCTGTGTGGACTTTCGCGAGAGGCTAGCGTGCGCAGGCTCACGCGGCGCACACCCTGACGCGCGCCGCTTCCAATCATGCCGAACCAGCGCTCGCAACGCTGATCTTCGGCGCCACGAGGCGTAACACAGCGGCCTGCGGCGCGATGGGCTCGGCGGCCCACGCGTACTCGATGCTCGCAAGAAATTGCGTGACGGCAGCCACCGCCTGCGGTGATTTGAGGCCGCTCCAGCCGCTGCAGCTCACCGCGACGACGCGCTGCGGAAGCATCGCGGGGTGCCAGGGCATGGAGCGAAGGATGCCAGCGCGAATTTCCCGGTGCAGCTCATCCGGAACCTGGCATTCCTCGCCCGCCGTGCCGATCAGAGCGTGCAGCTGCCGCTCGAGCTTCGGCCAACATCGTGCGATGTGATCCGCGAACACTTTCGCGTAACCCACCATGATTCCCGATGCCACGAGCGCGCCGCGCCAGCGCAGCAGCCGTGCCACACAGGGGATCGGACGCCGCGCGATTCCGCGCACGGTAAGTCCCGCACCGCCCATCGGTGCACCCACAATCAGATAGTCCTCATCGATCGGCTCCTGCATGTCCAGCATTCCGAGTGTCGCGATTCCCTCGGGAATGCGGGGCAGCTCCACCAGCGCCTGGGAGATGGCCCGTCGCAAGACGCTTTCGTGCGCGACGTAGGAGCGCGCCGGCAGCAGCACGACGACAGCGGACTCGGACTGCGCCGCGGCGTACAGCACCGCGGCCGCCGCTGTCAGCGCACAAGAGCGCCGATCGAGGCCGATAAAACGCTTCGCGGGCCGGACGAGCCAGAAAGATTTCTCCCAGCAGTCACGGAACTGCTCATCGGCCGTGATGAGGACGTGATCCGCCGGCACGAGGGTCGCGGCCCGGTGCAGCGCACGTTGCAACATCGTCCCGGGTGCGCCGAGGTGGCGATAGTGTGCGGGTGCACCGTGCGCGCCGAGCCGCTGCCGCGGAATCGCATCGGCTCCGTACTCATCAGCGAGCACGATGCACCAGCGCGAGCCGGTTTGATCTAAGGGCCTTACCATACCGATGCGACCTCCCAGGGCACGCTTCGCCGGCTCTGCTCGTGGCTCGCCGGAACTCAACGGGCCGCCATCACCTTAAGGGCGCCTGCCTCACGGCAGGCTCGCAGCAAGCTCGCGCGCCGCGGCGCAGGCCTAGTGTGGCTGGAAAGACTTCGCAACCTCGAAGCTGCCCCACACGATGGTGCGCGAGCCCACTCCGGAGTGCAGCTCCGGGGATTGCCAGCGTGCGAGGTAGCGCAGCTCGAGACCCGCGGCCGTGCGGAATTCGACGCCCGCCCATGCCTCCCCCAGCACCTGATTCAGGCTCTCCGTGGAGTAGCGAAGATCGCTGTGTCGGAATTGGCCCTGCAGGAAGGCGTTGTACGCGCGAAGCTTGCAGCGCGCGCCGACGAGCACAAACAGCTCTGGAGGACTGTGAGCTGCCAGCCGCGGGGGTGCGGGACGAGGGTTGTCAACATAGGTGCTCTGTTCCGGCGTGAACGCCCACCAGGGCGAGGCGATCCGGCCCCAGCGTGCATTGAGCGCCAGGCTTCCCTCGGTGACCGTTCCCGCGCTGGCCGCGAGCGTCCATTTCACGTCCGCGCGGGTCGTCCCCCGATCGAGCACCTCCCCGAGCAGTGCCTCGCGCGCGATGCTGTAGAGGGCGGTTGGCTCACCCCCCGAGGAGATCTGGTGCCCCCAGCCCTCCGGGCGGATGCTGCCCGTCGCATCATGCAACACATCCTGCACGGCGCGAGCCGCGGCGAGGCCGAGAGCACCGACCGTGAAGCTGGATTCGTAGGCCGTGGAGCCATCTGCCGTAACGTAGCGCCGGCCGGCGCCTAAGAAGAACAGACTCGCGTAGGGCCGGTCGCCGATAACCGGCTCTCGATCGCGAAGATCGCTCGGCGTGAAGATGAGCAGTCCGAAGGAAAGTGCATGCGCCGGCGCGGAGAGCGTACCTGACTCCCGAATGCCAACGGCCCGATCGAAGGCCCCCAGAATGCCATCGAACCAGCGCGCCTTGTGCAGCGCTCGCGCTCCGGAGAGGGTGACTTCACCGCCGCCGTTGTAGTCCATGTCACGCTTCGGGTCGGTGAGGAGATGCTCATCCAGGACGATGCTGACGGCCGACGCGTCGGTCTCGCCCACCTCTATAGGCCCTCGATACACGCTCTGCGCCGGCTGCAAGGCCGGCAGTTCCGGTTGATCGCTCTGCGCCGCGCCTGCAATCACCGGGGTGATAAGGATGAGCGCGAGAACACCCAGAGCCGCGCAGCGCTCGCGCGCGCACGTCCCTCGAGTGCTTGCGACGAGACGGCGGGGTGGTGCGGTAACAGCTTGCACGCCGGCACTGTAGCGACGGCGCGCTCACCAACGTCTCACACTTTCCTATCAAACGCCCTCTAGCGCGAGGCGCATCGCGCCGCCGCTCCAGCCCGGGCCTCGCGCACGGCCACCGCAATCGCATCGGCAATGCTCACGAGCGCCCGCTGATATCCGACAACGATCGCCGCATAGCTCTCACCGACCGGCTCAGCGACGTGACTCACGCAATCCACGAACGCGGCATCTGCCCCCGAGGATGTGCTCACACGCCACTGCGCATCGATCAGCGCGTAGCGCCCCGGTACCGCTTCGAGGCGTTGCACGTCCAGGCGGATCCGCACGCGTCGGAGCGCGTGACTTGTCTCCGGCTCAGTGCTCATCTGTCGTGCCAACTCGAGCAACAACGCACTTCGCAGCTCATCCGCCAGCGGCGCGATCCACAGTTCCTGATTGATGATGCTCGCATCGCTGTCACTGCGGCGCACGATGAGCTCCATCCGATCCGCTGCCGCGGGTACGCGCACCGTCAAGGCCTCGATGTCGGAGGATGCGACAGATCGCTCCGCGCCCCGATTGGCCGCGGCCGGTACCAGCGTGTGGTAATGCAGCGGCGCCGAAGCGCATCCTGGGAGCACAGCGAGCATGGCCACGGCGAGGTTGCGCAGGCACGTCACGGCGTCTTCTCCACGCGCTCAGGATTGCGGTCCACGTCTTCTGCGCGACGCCCGCGAAGGAGCGCCTCCGGATGACGGCCGAGATAGTCCGTGAGAAAGCGGACCGAGCGCAGTGTGCGCTCGGCTTCGCTCGACACCTCGCGTAATCGCTCGCTGAGCGGGGAGTCCTCGGCCACGGTGCGATCCAGGGTGCCCAGGGTCTGCCGCGCCGAGAGGAGCGCGGCCTCAGCACTCGGCACTACCCCTTCATCCACGTCTCGCAGCACGCGATGCAGCTCCTGAAGACTCTCATCGCCATGATGCGCGAGGCTCGCGAGCGGCAACGCGTCGATCTTGGCAAGAATGCTCTCGAGGCGCCGCTGTAGTTTCTCTATGTCTGCCGGCGCTGTCGGGATCTCGAGCGGCGCGGCACGCGGATTGAACGCGGCGGGCGCGACTCCCGGGATGAAATCAAGCGAAATGTAGAGTTGTCTCGCCAGCAGAAGACTGGCGGGCCGTGCCTGGGCCCGTAAGCCCCGAGCGACCAGCTGGCCGACCAGGCCCGCCATCCGGTCCTCGTGTTCGGCGGTGCCATTATCACGCAGCACCTGGTACGCCCTACCCATGCGCTCAGGATAGAGCGCCGCCGTCACGATCAAGGGAAAGCGGTGTTGCTTGACATCGTAGTCGAGATCGATCGAGATCACCTTGCCGATGTCGACCCCGATGAACTCCACCGGTGCCCCCGGGGCCAAGCCCCGCAGAGATTGCGTGAAGCGCATTTGCACGTATCGCGGCTCACCGTTGGGAGGTGCCACCGCTTCCTGTTCATTGCGGTAGAGCGCAAAGCGTGCGCCCGAGGGCACAGGTGTCTCATCGATGAGGCCCGGCGCGCTCTCAAAGGCGATACCCCCGGCCAGCACCGCGGCGAGTGACTGCGTCTGCAGCCTCAAGCCCGCGCTATCGAGTGCCAGATCGATGCCGCTTGCATTCCAGAAGCGGCTCGCCCGGGTGACAAAGCGGTCATAGGGCCCATCCACGAACACCTCGACATGCACGCGCGCGCCGCGGGGGTCCAATTCCTCATTGATAACCCGCCCTACCCGAACGCGGCGAAAGTACACCGGCGCCCCGAGGCTCACCGAGCCCGCATCCTGCGCCTCGAGCACCACGAGCTTGCCGTTAGGTCCATGCGCCAATGGCGGTGGAGACTCAAGGCCCACGAAGTGCCGCTGCGGCGTTGTCGACACTCCGCTTTCCATGCTGATGTAGGCGCCCGAAATGAGCGTCTCGAGCCCCGAGATCGCGCCCAGGGCGATGCGCGGCCGCACCACCCAGAAGCGCGTATCGAGCATCGTCACGGCCTGCGCGCTCCTCGTAAGATCTGCCGTGACCAGTACTTGCGTGTGATCCTGGCTCAAGGCAATTCCCGACACGTGTCCTACGACGACGTTGCGGTACTTGATCAGGGTCTTGTCGACCTCGATGCCTTCCGCGGTCTGAAAGCTGATCGTGATGCGTGGCCCTGCGGCACGTAAGGCATTGACGAGCAGCGATGCTCCCACGAGCAGCGCAATAATGGGCACGATCCAGACGAGCGAGGGGAGCCGGCGTCGCGTTTCGATGCGGGGCGCTGGCAGCTCAGCCACTGCGGCAGCGCGCTCATCCACGATTGCGACCGTCCCAGATCAGGCGCGGATCGAAGCTCAAGGCGGACAACATCGTGGTGATCACGACGGCGCAGAAGAAGACGATGCCCACGCGAGGCTCCGCTTGTTCGAAAGTCTTGAACTGCAGCAGCGCGCAGGTGAGACCGACGACAACCACATCCAGCATCGACCAGTATCCGATGAACTCGACAATCCGGTAGAGCTTGCCACGCGACACCCGGGCCCAGTCACTACCGCACCGAGCGCTCCATTGCAGGAGTCCGAGCCCGAGAAACTTGGTGAGCGGAACGGCAACGCTCGCTGTGAATATGAGGGCCGCGATGTCCCACGAGCCGGCTCTCCAGAAGCTCACCACCCCGCTCAAGATGGTGCTGTCCTGGGAACCACCGATTCCGCTGGTGTAGATCACCGGCAGCAGGTTCGCCGGTAAATAGCAGATGATTCCCGCGGCGAGCCATGCCAGGGACTTCTCCAGACTTCGCGGGCGGCGGGCGTGCGCGAGAAGCCCACAACGATTGCACGGCCTGCCCTCGAGCGCCGCCCACTCCGGCAGTACCCAGCCGCACGTCTCGCATGCGACCACACCCACGTCGTGCGCGCGCACAATACTCATGCGGACCCACCGCGCCGCCCGAGCGACCACCAGGCGTGCGTCTCCTGCAGATTGAGCAGCGCGAGAATCACGGTGAGGCCGGCGAGCGACCACAGACCGACACCGACTTCAACATGCACCCAGGCCGATAGCTTTGCGACCGCGACCAGCACGCCGAGCAGGAAGACTTCCGTCATGCTCCAGGGTCGCAGGGCGTGCAGCACGAGCATGGCGCCTCGAAAACCGGGGACGCGCCAACCCTGTCGCGCGAACACCAGGATCCAGATCAAGAGAAGAAGCTGCACCATCGGAACCAGCGCCATCGTCATGGCCAGAGCGACTCCCGCCGCCGAGATCCAGCCGCGGCTCAAGGACACCGCGGCCTGCCAGACATTCGCCTGCGTGCGCGTGCCCGCGAGGTCGATGGAGAGCACGGGCGTGAAGACGGTCATTGCAAACAGAATGGCCGCCGTGCTTGTCAATGCGAGTAAGCGATCGGAGTCAAGCGACGGGGGCTTCGCGAGCACTTCCCCACAGATGTGGCAGCGCGCACGCTCGCGCGGCTGCATCAGGACGGCGCGGTGTGCGGCGTCACAGCGTTTGCAGATGAGAAGCGAGACAGGCTCCATATCAGCTCGAGCGGCGAGCGGAGGGACAATGGCAGGCAGCGCTGGTGGCTGAGCGTTGTTCAAATGAGATCACGTCCTCGCGCAACGCAGAAGCGCGCGCGCCTCGAGGTCGCTCAGAGTCGCGATCACCCGACGGCCGATCGCCTCAGCACTTGCATGTTGATGTGTCACGGTGAGAATGTGAATGATCTGCTCGACGGTGCGCTTCCCGGTACACAGATGCAGGAGCTCGCGCGCGTTCGAATCGAGCTCGATGCCACGCTCCCCCCGCAGCAGCAGGAAGCGATCGCCGCAGCGCTCAAAGCGCAGGCGCACGCTGCGTCCCAGGCGCGGGCGCGCGCGGAGGACGATCACTGTTGGACCCACGGCATGAACCCTCCCGCGGCGTGGGGAGCCGAGTAAGCATGAGTCATCGGGGTGGTCCTCCATTTCCGGTGTCCGGTGACTCGACGACCGAACGTCGATAGCTACTGGGCGTGTGGCCGGTGGCGCGGCGAAACGCCATTGAGAATGAGCTCGTCTCGTGAAAACCGACTTCGAGGGCGATCTCGGTGATGGGCAGTCGAGAGCCGACGAGCAACTCTTTGGCGCGCTCGAGGCGCAGCTGCGAGTGGAACCGATGGGGAGAAATTCCGAAGGACACCTTGAACGCGCGCCCGAAATGATAGCGACTGAGCCTAGCAAGCGAGGCGAGCGCTGCGACCGAGATCGATTCGGTGACGTGCGCCTGAAGGTACTGTGCCACCGCGTGGCGCTGCCACGCGGCAAGCCCGCCCTGCGTGCGCACGGCAGCTCCGTCGCCGGGCACATTCACCTGGGCAAGCTCGTGCAGCAAGATCACGCCCAGCGCCGAACGGTAGTGCGGGCACGCTTCCTCGTGGGCTTCGAGTACCCTGCCGAGCTTGATCACGCTGTGCCATAACCCTGCGCTCTCGAAATGCACTCGCGGTGACAGCGAGGGGCCGGCGAAGCACGGCTCATCGGCCAGGATCGCAGCGCGGGGATCGATATACACGTAGGTCGTGCGTGAGGGCACATCGCACAGGTGCCATTCGCGGAACTTGAGCCCAGCAGGCACAAAGGTCAGTGTGCGCGTGAGACTCTCACGCGTGGATGCCGGCAGTCCCTCGAGCATGGTACAGCCCCGGCGCCGTGTGAGACGCTCGTGAGCGATGAGCAGGTGGTGAGGGCCGCAATAGTCACTCTCGAAGGGCTCGCGACACCCGAGAGCGATGCTCTCCGCCGCGACACCTTCGCAGACGGGGCTCGGAAGGCGCTCCGGCCCCAGTGACACGCGGCGGATGTCGCGGATTGAGCGGGCGACATCAATACAGTGCCCAATCGTCCCTCGTTCTGTTTCGCGCCACCGCGTCTGCCCTGCCACGGTCGACGCTACCTCTTGCCCGCTTCTCACGCATCCTCCCATCGCACCGTACTCGATGACGCGAGCCTAGAGCGTCGCGACTCACCCCTGGCATACGGCGCGCACGCCCGGCCGCTTCAATTGGCGTCACCGCACGGAATCACAAGCGAGAGCAAGTCGGCGACAGCGCGCGCGCCGCCTTCGGGGGAAGAATCCGGCACTGCCGTTACAACCGACCCCCGAGGTGACACATGAATTCGCGAGAGCTTCTGGTGCTGCAGGATTTCCTCGAGCAACTGGTTCGAGTGCGCGAAGTGGAGAAGAATTCACAAGCCGAGGCGATGATCGATCGCGCGCTCGCGCAACAGCCCGATGCAGCCTATCTGCTGGTGCAACGAGCTCTGCTCCTGCAGCAAGCTCTGGAGCGCGCCAAGGCGCGGATCGCCGCGCTCGAAGAGCTTGCGCGCCCCCTCACCGAGTCCGGCGACCACGGCTGGCTCGACGCGGACCGCTCACGTGTGCAAGGCGTCCCACCCGCCGCTTCGAACAGCGTGCCGCATACCGCGGCGTCCTCGCCGTTCCCCGCCGAGGGCTCCCGGACAGCCGGGGTGTTCCCGCCGAATGCCGCGCCCGCCAATGCGCCTGCGAGTCTTCTGGGCCAAGCGGCGGCGACCGCTGCCGGGGTTGCCGGCGGCGCCTTTCTCTTCGAGGGGCTCGAGAACCTCATCGGTCATCATTCCGCAGGACTCACGGCCGATGCCGGGATGATCCCGGCGGAGAACCTGACCGTTAACAACTTCTATGAGAGCGATTTGCCTGCGGATAATGCCCATCACTGGGCGGGCTCCGCAGACGATGTCGCTGCGGCCAACCTCGACGATACGGATGATGACCTGATGATCTAGCGCATCTACTCGGCCATCACGGCGGCGGCGCCGAAGCGCCGCCGCCATACCGCTTGCGTGGGGTCATTCAGCTCTTGAGCGCAACGTGCACGCCGTCCGCAGCGAGATTGAACTTCAGTCCCACGTCCGTCGCCAGAAGCCTGATCACGACGCCATGCTCGTTCTTCAAGTAGACCGCCGAGCCGCCGCCGGCGATGGTCAGTCCGGCGCTCAACGCGACATAGTTGCCGGCGAAGTCGGAAAGCGTCTTGAGGTTGTACACATCGCCGCTCGCCGTGATGTTCGTCGCGCCGACATCGACGATCGAGACACCCGAGATCGTGAAGCGATGCGAGTCGCCGCCATAGCTCAACTCACCATGCCCCCAGGTATAGCCAATACCGGCAGCAACGCTACCGCCCTTAAGGTTCACCGTACCATCGGGCTGTGCATCGGCCGCAACGGGGGGTGACGATGGCGTGTCCGCGGCGAATGCCGCAGCGGCCAGGAAAGCGCTGGCAAACAAGGGAAGTATCAAATTACGCATGAATGAGATCCTCATGATGGAAATTGAAGGAACGTAAATCGAACAGTGCCCTGCCGTCTTTGCAAAACGGGGTGGGCATCCCAGCGATCACCGCACGGCAGCAAGCTTCCGCTGGGCGCGCGTACTTGGATCTTAGAATTCGATCGGCACGTGGCGCTTCGCCGAAAGTGCGACTGTTATGCAGCTTGTGCTGCGAGTGACTTGTCACGACACGCTCAGCCCGGCTCGGCGATCGCGCTCTGTCGGACGCTGTGATAGATCGCCTGTGTCTTGGCATTCGGCGGCACTCCGACCAGGCGTGTGAGGAGCTCTCGGCAGCGGCGATAGGCGTGCAGCGCCTCGCTGTGATCACCGAGCTCGCGGTGGCACACCATGAGTCCCCGATACAGGTCCTCGGCCAACGGATCAAGCTCGAGACCGGTTTGATACGCCCGCGCCGCCTCGGACCAGTGTCGGCGAGCCTCGCAAACTCGCGCCGCCTCGCGCACCTTGCGCAGGAATCGATCACGTAGCGAGTGGCGCGTCTTCAGCGCCCAGGGCTTTTCACTTTCGTGCTCCAGAAAGTGCCCTTCATAGAGCTGTCGGGTGCGCGCAAGGTGCGCCGTCTCTGTCGCGTTGCGTGCACTCGACTGCAGCTCACCCTCCAGCTCCCACATGTCGACCCAGAACTGGCGCCGGTCAAGGCTCAACTTACTGCCCGCCATGCGCACCGCATCGGGCGCTCCGAGCAGCTGGCGCAGGCGATACAGCGCGCTCTCGAGCGCGTGATAGCCCGCATCGCCTTCAGAGTCCGGCCACAGCGCATCCGTCAGGGCCCCTGCCCCGACTTCCGTTCCGCCAAAGGCGATCAGCGCCTGCAGCAGCTCGAGGGGCTTGCGTTGCGTGCGTCTGGAAAAGCGGATGGGTGCCCCGTCTTTCAGCAGGCGGAAGCGGCCGAGGACATGCACGCTAAAGGACCAGGGCCACTGCGGCCCTGCCTTTGCCGGCGGTGGCAAGCGGTAGCGCTGAATCAGTCGGCGCGCCGACTCAACAGCGATCTCAGCGCGCAGCGCTTCATCGCACAGCTCGGCAACGCACGTCGGAAACACCAGGCAGGCCTGACGGGCCGAGGCGACGTACGGCGCCCTGATGAGCGCATCGCAGAGTAGCCGGTGACAGCCCGCACGGTCACCGCCGCGCAGCATCGCGTAGGCTCTCAGCAGATCGCAATCGATGAGCCACTGCTCCGCGGGCCATTGCTCGAGCAGTGCGCTCGCACGGCCGCAGAGCGCGCTCAGCTCACCCGGAGGCAAGCTGTCCTCGAGACGTGCCAACAGGAACTCACGGAACAGGGGTACGAATTCGCAGCTCACCGAGGCTCCCGCACGACGCGAGATGAACATGTGCCGACCCGCCAGGTCATTGAGTAAGCGCCACGCCTCCGGCGTTCCGCTCAGCGCTTCGGCGATGCGCGCCGTAATGCTGGGCAACAGCGCGGTCGAGAGCAGCATCTGCCGCGCCTCGGGGCTGATCTGGTCGAACAGCGCGGTTGCAAAATAGCTGAAGGCACCGCTGCGCAGCGCGTGGTCGCGCTGCTCGGAGTCCTCGGGGTGGCGCCGTAGCGCGCCCAGGGCCAGCGCCACTCCGGTCGCCCAGCCCCCACAACGCTGCTGCAGCGTGTCGACAATGGCCTCATCGCTGACGAGCTCGCTCAAGAGTGCGCGGGTCTCATCGGTCGAGAGCTGCAGCTCATGCCCGGAGAGCGTCACCATCGTGCCGTTTGCGATCAAACGGGCATAAACCGCTGGAGGCTCGCCTCGTCCGATCAGTACGACGGTGGTGCCTGCGGGAATCGCCTCGTACGAGTCGGCGAGCAGTGTGTGGAAGGGCGCATCGGCCGGCAGCTCGTGGCAATCCTCGAAGATGATCATTCCGGGCCGTGTTGAGTGGCACCACAGCTCCCGCAACGCCCAGCGGCCGACACCCGCCCCGCTCGCAGGACCCTCGGCCCTGATCTGCGCGGGCTCGTGCCACAGCCGCGCGGGGGGACCAGTGTCGGCCGCCCCGAAGTCACGTGAAGACGACCCGGAGGCGCCCTCGGCGCCCTCGATGCGGTACCAGCTGGCCGGAAGACGACACTCCTTTATATAGCTCGCGATGAGTGTGGTCTTCCCAGCACCCGGCCCCCCGCCTATCCAGAGCATCGGCCGGTCCCTCAGGCCATCGAGAAGCCGGAAGAGTCGCGGGCGAGCCCTGATACCGTACAGCTTGGGGACGCGCAGTGGGGTGAGGGCCATGGGGGGCGTGAACATAGGTAAAATTCCCTGATAGAAAACACGCTTGGAGCTTCTAGATCCGCCCGTGACAGCGTTCCAAGCGCATGCCGCGGGCACCAGTACGAGGCTGCTACCCTACGAGCGCTCTGGACTTAAGTCGTGATGCGGCGGTAATGATGAGGTGACGGAGGGGTAGTTGGCGGTTACGTGGGGTCACCCGCCACGCTCAGGCCCCGGTGCCTCCACCTGAGTTCCTGCCCCGGACTCGTCTAGAGCAGCGCGGCGGCGAGATTCAGCGTCGCGAGCAGCAGCAGCGCCGCCCCGGCAGTGTGCGCGCTCGCCAGCGCCAACGGAAAGCCGTTCAGCACCATCGAAATGCCAATACCAAGCTGCGCCGCGAGCGCCACCAGAACCATGAGTGCCCGTCGGCGCGCGAAGCGCAGCGTGCGCGTGGCGATGACCGCGAGCGCCGCGGCACTCAGGAGCAGCGTCGCAAGTACCGCACCGAAGCGATGCAGCATGTGAATGGCGGTGCGCGCGGCGAGCTCAAGCACCCCGCCCTCATAATTGAGCGCGCCCCTGCGCCAGATCTCGAAGGCCCCCGAGTACTGCATGGCGGGCCACCAGCGGCCTTGGCAGCGCGGGAAATCGGGACAAGCCACCGCAGCGTAGTGGCTGCTCGTCCAGCCGCCGAGCAGGATCTGTAATGCGAGCATCGCAAGCGCGGCCCATAAGAGCGGACGCAGCCACGAGCGCTGCACAATCGTTCCCAGGGGGCCGGGCGGTTCCTCGCGCGCCTGCAGTCGCAGCCACAACCACCACAGCAGCCCAAGCGTCGTGAGTCCAGTGAGGAGGTGCAAGGTGACGATCAAGGGCTGCAATTTCCAGGTCACGGTGAGCATGCCGAGAATGCCCTGGACGATCACCGTCGCGAGTAAGGCGAGCGCATAGCCCGACGCTCCGGGCACGCCCCGCCAGGGTCCCAGCGCGATCGCGACAATCAGCACGATGATGAGCCCGAGAGTGGAGGCCGCATAGCGGTGAGCCATCTCGCGCCATGCCTTGCCCAGATCGATGGCCGCGGTCGGCGCCGCGCCAGTTCCCGAGTTAGCCTGCGGCGCGAAATGTCCGTAACAGCCCGGCCAATCCGGACAGCCGAGCCCCGCGTCGCTCGCGCGCACATACGCACCGAGGACCACGACGGCAAAGCCGAACAGCACGCCGGCCAGAGCCAGGCGGCGCATCCACCGCGCGGCGCCCGCCACAGCTGCCCGCGGGGCGGGCGCGTAATCCCCCGCCACACCCCGCGCTTCGATCAGCACACCGGCACGGCTCGTCATCATTTCGCACCGAGCTCGATCTGTGCAGCGTAGAAGCGCGCCAGCGTTTCTATCTGGGCATCCGACAGCGACTTCGCCATCGCCCCCATGATCGGGCTCTGCCGCGCACCACTGCGGTATTCATCGAGTGCGTGTACCAGATACGCGTATTGCTGGCCGGCCAGCCGCGGGGCCTGGGGTGATGGCGGCTGCCGCCCACCCGGGCCGTGACAGGCCGCACACAGCCCCTCGAGTGCCGGTTGGCTCGGCGCGCCCGCGGCGAAAGAGTTGGCGCCGCGGCACAGCAAGAGGAGGCCGAAAACGAATCGCGATCGATGGTTCATGCTCGGACTTCCTCTCCCGCAAGAGAGCCTCCGGCAGCGACGCTCGCACCTGGCACACGGCAACCAACACAGCGGTACGCGAGCCTTCGCC
>Ga0335079_10001595_pt1 | contig 25912 bp, 22 predicted proteins | sample Lox_Sample_33_FD_206719 | JGI IMG/M metagenome (GOLD analysis project Ga0335079, IMG submission 206719) | Soil microbial communities from Loxahatchee National Wildlife Refuge, Florida, United States - Lox_Sample_3.3 | ecosystem: Environmental > Terrestrial > Soil > Wetlands | place: USA...
ATGCATCGAACAGCAGGTTCATGCTGACGGGAAATGCAAAGTACTGGCCCACAAATGCTATGGGATCACTCTGGTCGCTCGACGATATCCTCAATAACAAGAACAACTGGCAAAATGATCTCTTCTGCTCGAACTGCCATGTGATGTATTCCGGAGGGACATGGACGAATAACGTTCACGCGGGAATCAATCACCAGGATCCGACCGTGAAGTGCATCACCTGTCACGTTACCGTTCCTCATGGATCAAAACGGTCGCGCCTCATCGGCTATGCCACGGATGTGCAGCCGTATAATTACTTAGGCATTGGAGTTTACGATAAACTCGTTATCACGGGATTTCAGAAAGCATCGGGTCCGAAGAACTATCTCGAGAATAACTGTTCCATGAATGGCGTCTGTCATGGAACGCAGGCCGGGCTCTATGAGCAGTAACCCGCTTCCGAGAGCTGGGAGCTCAACCCTCGATGTTGAATTCCGAAGTCCAGTTGCTGCAGCATTTCGTTCGCGCCGTTAGCCTTTCCTGGCAGGTGTATGCAAACAGGATGATTCCCATCATGGTGTGATTTCCTCGCATATTTTTTCCGTCGTACTGACCGCACAGATCGAGTAACTCACGGGCATAGCTCTACTCGCAGTGATCCATTTATCACTTGTGAAAGCATCGATTTCGTCGATTGTCACAACTGATAACCTGCCGGAAACAACAGCTGGAAGATGTCGATTTATCAATATTTTACAGCTGCCACAACTCGTCCTGATATTTATTCTGGCACGTGAGTTGATGAGTATGTGATGAGAGAACGAGATCGCCGCGGCCGTGCATGTCGGGAAGTACTTACCGCCGATCTTCGCATCATGATGAACCCCATTCCAGAACATATCACGGCGGATCCTGATCCGCTGGAAAATCTGATGCATGAGCATGGTTTGGAACTCAACTGGCTTCTGCACATGGAGAATGCGGCGCAGTCAATCGAGACGAATGGATTCTCGATGGAAGCGTTTCAGATGATTGCCGAGGCGGTCCGCACGATCGGCAAGACCATCTTCTCACACAGCGAGCGCGAGGAGCAATATCTTTTTCCTCTCATTGAAAAACACATCGACGGACCGACAGCTCTGATGCGGTTCGAGCACCGGAAGCTCTGGGAAGCATACGGCAATGTCATGAAGTCGGTGCAGGAAGTTGAAGAAGGACAGCTCTGTGATTTTTCGGTTCGAAGTCTCGTCCAGATGACGACGTTTCTCGTTGAGTATCTCACAGGTCACATTCAAAAAGAAAACACCATCATATACAAAATGGCCCGGCGCTTGTTGACGACGGATGAATATCAACAGCTTCGGACGGCAATCGTTCCACAAATTCATTAGCGATCACTTTCCATTCATCGTGTTCATCGAAAGGGAAATACAATGACTGCAACTCCGAAACCGCTTTCGGAAAACGACCCCGGCAAATACTATGTGACCGACTCCTGCAACGGGTGCGGTCTGTGTTTTTCGGTGGCTCTCCAAAATTTCATGTACAGCAATGATGCTTCATACTATTACATTCTCCAGCAGCCCGTCGATGAGCGCGAGGAAGCGGATATCCGTCGGGCGATTTCCGTCTGTCCGATGGACTGTATCAAAGATGACGGATTATCCCGACCTGCCGTAGCATGAATTACGAACTGAGCCGATCAGGAGGACATGTGCATACTATCATTGAAAAAGAAGTCCTTTCCCCGACTATTACCCGATACGTAATTGAAGCGCCGTTCGTTGCCCGAAAACGGCTTCCGGGAAATTTCGTCATCATACGGCTCGATGAGACCGGCGAGCGTATTCCGCTGACGATCGTCGATGGGGATAAGGAGCGCGGAACGATCACGCTGATTGTACAAGCCATCGGAAAAACAACGCGGGCGCTTTCCCTGAAGAATGTCGGTGATACCATTGCCGATGTCGCTGGCCCGTTGGGGAATCCCACGCCCATAGAATATCATGGCGCTGTTGCGTGCATCGGAGGTGGAGTCGGAACTGCAGAGCTCTTTCCCATAACGCAGGCACTCCAGAAGGCAGGAAACACGATCTATACGATTATCGGTGCCCGCTCAAAAGACCTTATCATCCTTGAAAAAGAAATGGGTGCGATTTCGCGTGACTTGTATGTCACGACGGACGATGGCAGCTACGGTCGCAAAGGAATCGTGACAGACCAGTTGAGGGACCTGCTTACCTCCTTCGCCGGAATCGGTGCGGTGTATGCGATCGGGCCTCTTCCGATGATGAAAGCGGTCTCGAACCTCACTCGCGAATTTGGTGTAAAGACACTCGTCAGTCTGAATGCGATCATGGTTGATGGCACCGGAATGTGCGGTGGGTGCCGGGTAACTGTTGACGGGAAAATGAAATTCGCCTGCGTCGACGGGCCTGAATTTGACGGTCACAGTGTTGATTTTGATGAGATCATTATGCGCAACCGGACATACGTCGATCTGGAACGAGTATCGAACGAGCGGTGCCAGTCTCACGCAGCCCTTCAGACGGAAGGAGGATCCACGCGATGAGTGTGACCAATACGATGAAACCCTCCGAGCGGATGAAGATTCCGCGGCAGAGTTCGATCGAGCAGGATCCCGTCGAACGATCACGAAATTTTCGGGAAGTCTCCCTGGGGTTGGATGAGGCGAGGGCAATGGTCGAATCGACCAGATGTCTGGAATGCAAGAACCCCGTTTGCATCGAGGGATGCCCGGTGAATATTGACATCCGGTCGTTCATCCAGCTTGTCATGGATCGCGATTACGCAGGTGCGGTTAGGAAAATCCGGGAAGCGAACTATCTGCCAGCCATCTGCGGCCGTGTCTGCCCGCAGGAGTCTCAATGCGAAGCGGTCTGTACGATGGGGAAGAAACATCCTTCCGTTGCGATCGGAAAGCTCGAACGGTTTGTTGCAGATTATGAGACGGAAAACAATCTCTTTACACCTCCGGTTGTGCCGGAACGGCGTGATGAGAAGGTTGCAATCGTCGGTTCCGGACCCGCTGGACTTACGTGTGCGGCGGAACTGGCCAAGATGGGGTACGGGGTGACCATGTTTGAAGCACTTCATGCCGTCGGCGGGGTCTTGCGGTATGGTATTCCGGAATTCCGTCTCCCGCGAACAATTCTGGACCAGGAAGTCGAGCGGATCAAAGCACTCGGGGTTGAAATTTATACGAACTTCCTGATCGGGCGCACCGCAACGATCGATGAGCTGTTTGATGATTGGGGATTCAGCGCAGTGTTCCTCGGTACAGGTGCCGGCACGCCGACGTTCATGGGAATTCCCGGAGAGAGTCTGAGCGGAGTGTATTCCGCTAATGAATTCCTCACACGTGTCAATCTCATGAAGGCATACAAATTCCCGGATTTTGATACACCGATCAAGGCCGGGAGGCGTGTGGCCGTCATCGGAGGCGGAAACACTGCAATGGATGCGGTCCGGACGTCTCGCCGTCTGGGCGCGGAAAAAGCGTACCTCGTCTACAGGCGGTCGAGAGAAGAAATGCCCGCACGTGTGGAGGAGGTACATCATGCGGAAGAGGAAGGCATTGAATTCCTCCTTCTCACGAATCCAACACGCATTCTTGCCACCGATACCAAGTGGGTCAAAGGTCTGGAATGTCAGAAGATGGAATTGGGTGAGCCGGATGAATCGGGCCGCCGCAGACCCGTTCCGATCAAGGGCTCGGAGTTCATTCTGGATGTGGAGACCGTCATCGAAGCAATCGGCCAGAAGCCGAACCCGATTATCCAGGCGACGACACCCGGGCTGGATGTCGGGAAACGCGGAACCGTCGTTACCAATGATGCTCTGGCTACAAGCAGGGAAGGGATATTCGCGGGAGGTGATCTTGCCCGTGGCGGTGCGACCGTGATCCTTGCCATGCGTGACGGGAAGGTAGCCGCTCAGTCGATTCACGAATACATTTCCGGGAAGCCCGTGAAGAAGGAGCAGGTGAGAGCCGAAGCAGTCTGAGATTGTCGGCCGTCTCAATCTGCAGCATTGATTCTCCGGGAGGGATTTCCTATCTTTTCACAGGGAGGAGTACGTCTCAACTACCATTCCGGAGGGTGAAATGAAAATCGGAATTCTTGGAACCGGTGAGGTTGGCAAAGCACTTGCACGGGGGTTTGTGCAGACCGGCCATACCGTCCACATGGGGACTCGTGACCCCAGGAATGCGAAAGCAGTCCAACTTGTTGCTCAATTAGGAAAAGACATTCCCGTCGTGAGCTTTGAGGAAGCGGCGATACTTGCAGAAGTGGCGGTGCTTGCGACACTCTGGTCGGGAACCGAGAATGCGCTCAAACTTGCCAATCCCAAAAATCTTGCCGGCAAGGTTGTCATTGATACGACAAATCCACTCGTCATTTCCCCCGGCAGTTTGCCCCGGCTCGCGGTCGGTCAAACCGATTCCGGCGGGGAGCAGGTTCAGCGCTGGCTTCCTCAATCCAAAGTTGTGAAAGCATTCAATATTGTGGGAAACCGCCATATGGTCAATCCCGATTTCCCGGGCGGACCTCCGGATATGTTTATCTGCGGAAATGATGCGGGTGCGAAGAAGGTTGTGACCGATATTCTGACTTCATTTCACTGGTCGACGATTGATATCGGCATGATCGAAGGAGCACGGCTCCTCGAACCGCTCTGTATCCTGTGGGTCCTTTACGGTGCGAAGACCAACAGCTGGAATCACGCCTTCAAACTTCTTCGGAAGAATGGATGAGAATCCGGGATGAATATCATCCCGGATCCATCATCAATCTGAATTGACTGAAATGTGATTAGCGCTGTTTTCGAAATGAGTGACCAGTTGCGAGCCCGAACACGAACAGGACGATAGCTAGCGCAGAAAACGCGAAGATCGTATCTCCGAACGCCCTCAGCCACTTGAACGTCTCAATCGTCGGAGAATAGAGAAACTCCGAACTTCTTGCATACCAGTACCCGTACTTTACCGATGCCCATGTTTGCAGAAGTCCGACGGGAAGGAGACTGATGCCCACCATTGCAAGCAATCCGATATTCAGCCCCCAGAAGGATATCCGGAGAAGAGTTTCCTTCCATTCCTTTTGAACCCACAACACCCGTAAACAAAAGAGCATCAATCCGATTCCCAGCATTCCGTACACGCCAAACAGGGCGGCGTGTCCGTGAACCGGGGTAGTGTTGAGTCCCTGCATGTAATACAATGCGATGGGAGGGTTGATCATGAATCCAAAAAGACCCGCGCCGACGAGGTTCCAGAAAGCAACCGCGATGAAGAATGCGATCGGCCATTTGTACTGTCGTGCCCAATCTGCTGTTTTGGAAAGGCGGATATTATCCCACGCCTCGATTCCTACGAGTGTCAACGGTACAACTTCCAGCGCACTGAACACCGCTCCCAGAGCAAGAACTGCAATCGGGGTTCCGGAAAAGTACAAGTGGTGCAATGTGCCGATGATTCCGCCCGAGAGAAATATCGTTGAGGAGAAGATGACCGACATGCCGGCAGTCTGCATCCGTATCAATTTGAGTTTGGCAAACATGAATGCGATTACCACTGTTGCAAAAACTTCGAAGAACCCCTCCACCCAGAGATGAACGACCCACCATCTCCAGTATTCGGCAATGGCAAGGTTTGAATGCTTGCCGATCATTAACCCCGCGGCGTAGAAGCCGCCGATGGCGATTGACGCGACAAGAAAGAGTATCAGAAGTGGTTTCTGTTCGTCATTTTGTTTGATGGCTGCGAAAATGCAGCGCCCCACCAGATAAACCCAGAGTGCAAGGCCGATAAGGAGAGCGATCTGCCATGCCCTGCCGAGATCAACATATTCGAATCCCTGGTGTCCGAAATAGAACCATGCATCACCGCTCAGCTTGTGGTATACGCTGAGCCATTCGCCGGTGAGAGATCCGACCACAACAAGAAGAAGCGCGGAGAAAAGAACGTTGACGCCAAGCCGTTGGCCTTTCGGGTCAACGCCGGTTACTGCCGGTGCAATATAGAGCCCTGCGGCGAGCCAGGCAGTTGCGATCCAGAAAATTCCGATCTGTGTGTGCCACGTCCGGCTGACGACATACGGAATCCATTTACTCACGGGAATTCCATAAAATCCTCCCCCTTCAACGCCATAATGTGCTGTGAGCACTCCCAAACCGACCTGTACGAGAATCAGCGCTGAAACCACCCAGAAATATTTTACCGTTGCCCGCTGTGATGGGGTGGGTTGGTGATCATGCATCGGATCCGTTTCGGGGACGCGGATCGCGATCAGTTCCTTCTGCTGTGAGGAGTGATACCAGACCATGCCCCCAATCCCGGCGAGGAGGACCATGATGCTCACGCCTGTCCAGATGATCGAATCGGGTGCCGGTCTGTTTCCGACAAGCTCTTCATGAGGCCAGTTGCTTGTATAGGTGATCTCGTCGTTGGGTCTGTCCGTTGAGGCTGCCCACGAGGTCCAGAAGAAAAATGCCGCGAGCTCTCGGAGTTTCACCGCCTCCGTGACAGTTCCCGGGGGAATCGCGTACGGGACGTTCCCCTGGCTGAAGATCTCGGAATAATGATTGAAGTTGGCTTCGAATGCATGCTTGCGCACAGGATCTATCGTCAACACACCGGTTGAAGGATCAAAGGTATTTTTGCGCATCATTTCGCGGAGGCGCGTATTCAGAACCGCCTGCTGTTCGGAAGATAGATCGGCATAGGGCTTGTTGTACTCGATCGAACTCCACTCATCCAGAATAAACACACATTCCCGGTGAAGCCAGTCCGCGGTCCAGTCGGGTGCCACATAACTTCCATGACCCCAGATCGAACCGACTTCCATTCCTCCCATTGCCTGCCAGACGTTCTGTCCCTTTTCGATATCACCTTCCGGAATAACGACCGATCCATCGGTGGTGACAACAGTCCGCGGAATCGGGGGGTGCTCCTGATAAATTCTTAATCCGGCCCAACCGAGAACTGCAAATGAGACGATAATGACTCCCCAAAAACCCATCCAAAGACGATTCATGGTAATTCCTCAAAATGTTTGATGCTCAGTGGACATCTGCATGCTTCTCGTGTCCGTGGCAGCATCGATCATAACGTTCCTCCGGGAGCTCGGCCATGGAGGTGAAAATGTTCGAGCGTTCTTCCACGTTCAGCATCTGGTCGATTGCAGGATAGAGTACGCGTTCTTCCTTCTGGTTATGAATTGAAAGGGCCTGAAGGAGAAGCTCCTCCTCAGAGTCACTCTCCGGGTTTCCTGCTCTCACTTTTTCATGGAGTGCTTCCAGGAGTTCGCCGATCCTGCGGTGTTCCAGCCGCATCACGAGTGTCGGGCCGGAATCTGCGAGCCCGGTTTTTTCTTCGAATGCCGGGAAGAGGAGTTCCTCCTCCCAGATAATATGGCGCTGCAGCCCCGACTTGAATTGTTTGAAGTACTGCTTTGCCTGTGCAAAATCCTTTCTCTTCAGTTGCTGGAATGCCGTGAAGAGCCCGTCAAGTCGATCGTGATCGGTTTCGTACGTTGTCGTGATTGTGGATTGCGTCATGGAAGAACTCCTGAAAATTGATAGTTGTAGTATAATGAATGTAAGGGAATAAAGCATTCCGTCGGTCGATGGCATTTCAGGCCCATCAGATAACCCTGTTTGACAGCTTCAATCATTTGGACCGTATTCCGGAACCTGCCCGTGATTGTGCTGATAGAGTGGAGAATCGAGCCGCTGGAACCGTATGAGATATTCTTCTTTCTGCATCTCAGTATTCCATCTTCCCAGGATGATGCCGAGACCGGTAACAGCGACAAACGTTCCGACGATCAGGGCGCCGAGAACCCATTCGGGAATCCGGCGGCTGCAGGATGCCGCACGAACTTCGAGAGTCTCTTTCACGGGGCACACGGCCACGCACGCAAGACAGTTGGTGCATTCATCACTCCAGATCCGACCCTTCTGGTGAATCTGGATATTGGCGGGGCACGCCCTGGTGCACAGCTCGCAATCGATGCAGGTGGTCTTGTTCCGTGTAATCTTCAACGGACTCAGCCAGCTTAACGCGCCGAGGAATGCACCGTAGGGGCAAAGGTATCTGCACCAGAAATTCTTGATGAAGAGCGAAAGCAGCATGAGGATGATTATGGTCCAGACGGCGAATGTCGAGATCTCCGAGAAGAAAAGATACATCTTGACGTCGGCCATCTTGTTGTAGGGGCTGTAAATGAATGCCCTCAGCGAAGGGATGTCGAGCTGAAGGATTGAGAAGAGGAAGAACGAAAAGAGGAGATACTTCAATGAGCGAAGCGGATAATCGAGCCAGCGGGGGAGTTGGATGTTTCGACCGAAGAGTCGCTTTCCAAGAAGGTGGAGAGATTCGCTTAATGTTCCAACCGGACACAACCAGCTGCAGAACGCCTTCTTGAGGAACAATCCGATGAGCGCAATAGCCACAAAAATGAAAAACCCGGCCGGGTGAACCCCGTTGACGATGCCTGTACGAATCCAGTAGACGAGCCCCATGAGAGAGCTGATCGGTAAGAATCCCTCGGCGCCGGGTGGACGCGGGACAAAATGTGTCTGCCCGCCGCTGGAGCCCCATCGAACAAAGAGCGCAAACTCAATTCCGATCCAGATGCAAAGGAGGACAAATGCAGCCTGAACCGTACTGCGAAGGAACTGGGAGTCGTTTTGCAGACGAATGAGAAGACGTCGGTACCAGGGGGTTTTCCCTTCGACCGCCGGTTTTCGCTTGCGGAGTTCCGGGGGAAGCTTCTTGACGATTTTTCTATTTTGGGGGGACTGAGAGAAAGGCCGATTCTGTCCCGATACTGTCGTTGTGACAGCAAGTTCTCCCGCTACTCTGAAAATCATTTCCTGGGTTTCCATTCTTATCGTACCGCGTTGTACTGTGGTTTCCTCGTCTTCCCGGCCATTTCGGCGATCGTCTGATTTGCGAGAAGGGATTTCGTCGATGTGCGGACCTTTTGCCACTCCTTATGGGCACCACAGGGATGATTCGATGTGCATTCGGCAAACCCGAGGAGACACGAATCAAGCGAGACGGTTCCGTCAACTGCGTCCACCACTTCAAGAAGTGTGATCTTCTCTGCCGGTGGTCCGAGCGTGAATCCGCCGGTCGGCCCCTTCAGCGATGCGACAAGTCCCTTACGTGTGAGGCGCTGCAGAATCTTGGCGACGAAATGATAGGGGAGTTTGAGCGCTCCCGTCAGATCCTTGATCGATGTCATCGTCCCGGGCGGCTTCAGGGCAAGATAGAGGAGCGCCTGAATCGCATAATCACATTGTTTGCTGAAGAGTGAACTCATAATGGCCTGACTGTTGTCAGTAATCATAATTGCAATAATCGGGCCATTACGTCAGTGCTAAATTTCAGACAAAATAGTCTGAAATTGACCTGTTGAGCAGAGGCGATTCTCAGCTGTGAGAGTCTTTGGGTTGAATGAGCTTCAGTTCTGAGAAAATTAACGGGTGGAAAAATATTTCATGGGTTTGAAATGAGAAGCAAGACCGGTCTGGGGCAGACCTCTTACCGGAAATGTGGAACTCTCTGACGGTGGTGGTTACTGCGCAGGCCGGGGCGGGGTCGGTTCCCGGTAGGTGTTGAGTGCCTTCATGTAATTGGCCCGTTCGAATGCGGATGGATCGGCAACGGAACGCTGGCTCATGCTTCCCTTCATCTGTTGGACAGAGAGATATTCGTGCTCCACCATCCAGGATTCCATGTTGCGTAAGACCTCCGCGATATGCTGAGGTCCGTGCTTCAGCAGCGCGGAACACATCATGGTCACGTCAGTACCCGCCATGAGCAATTTCAAGATATCCTCGTGTGTGTGGACGCCGCCGGTTGCAGCGAGACTTGTTCGGACCTTTCCGTAGAGGATAGCAATCCACCGCAGCGGAAGCCGCATTGCCTGAGGAGTACTCAGTATCACGTTGGGTTTGACCTCAAGTGTGTCGATATCGATATCGGGCTGATAGAACCTGTTGAAGAGTACCAGCCCGTCGGCCCCGGCATGCTCGAGCCGCACGGCCATGTGAGCCACGGCGCTGAAGAAGGGACTGAGTTTCACCGCGATGGGTATTGCCACCGTCCGCTTGACTGCGTTAACCACTTCGAGGTAACGATCCTCAACATCGCTGCCTGACAGGATCGGATCAGTAGGAATGTAGTAGATATTCAACTCGATCGCGTCGGCGCCGGCCTGCTCGATTTTTTTGGCATAATTGATCCATCCGCCGACGGAGATGCCATTGAGACTTCCAATGACGGGAATATCGAGCGCTTGTTTTGCACGGTGAAGCAGCTCGACATATTCCTCGGGGCCGAGATTGTACTGCTGGACATCGGGGAAATAGGTGAGCGCCTCGGCAAAGCTCTCTGTGCCGTATGACAGGTAGTGAAACAATTCGGAGGTCTCGTGAGCGATTTGCTCTTCAAACAACGAGTACATGACAATGGCTGCCGCCCCCGCGTCTTCCAGCTGCTTCATGCCGTCAAGTGTGCGGGAATAGGGTCCCGCCGACGGAACGATCGGATTCTTGAGCTTGAGGCCCAGATAACGCGTCGTAAGATCCATGTGATCCTTTGCTGTTAATTTCCTGATGCTGTGACCGGTTTTTCCGCGGATGGTGATTGCGCAAGATATTCATACAACTTCCAACGAACCTGAACATCCTCCTGCGCGAGTGCCCCGAGGAGCTTCGCACGTTCCGGATAGCTCTTTTCAAGCATCCTGAAACGCGTTTCAAGAGAGGTGAAATCCTTCAGCGGGAGCTTGGGTGCCTTTGAATCGAGTTTGAAGGGATTCTGGCCCGATTCCCGGAGCGTGGGATTATACCGGAATAATTGCCAGTAGCCCGTTTCGACGGCGATCTTTTGATTGTTCATTCCCTTTGCCATGTCGATCCCGTGCGCGATGCAGTGGCTGTACGCGATGATCAACGAAGGACCGTTGAATGCTTCTGCTTCAAGAAACGCACGGATCGTGTGCATATCGTTCGCCCCCATTGCAACTTTTGCAACATAGACGTTGCCATACGTCATTGCCAGCATGGCGAGATCCTTCTTCGAGGTCGGCTTGCCGGATGCTGCGAACTTGGCGATGGCGGACCGCGGTGTCGATTTCGACATCTGTCCGCCGGTATTGGAGTAAACCTCGGTATCCAGGACGAGGATGTTCACATTCCGTCCCGATGCGAGAACATGATCGAGACCACCGTATCCAATGTCGTATGCCCAGCCATCACCCCCCACGATCCACACACTCCTTTTCACGAGGGTATCGGCAAGGCTCATCAGATGTTTTGCCTCCGGCGTTTTAATCTCATGGAGACGATTCTTTAGCTGGGCGACCCTTTCGCGCTGTGCGTAAATCCCGGCCTCATCCGACTGGTTGGCATCAAGAATCTGCTGGGAAAGCTCCTGGCCGATACTCGAAGCAAGATCGCGGACGAGCTCTCTTGCCATTTCCGTATGTTTATCGATCGTGAGGCGCATGCCCAAACCGAACTCCGCGTTATCCTCAAAGAGAGAATTGGACCATGCAGGTCCGCGTCCTGCCTTGTCCTTTGTCCACGGCGTTGTAGGAAGATTTCCCCCATAAATGGACGAGCAGCCCGTGGCATTTGCAACCACCATCCGGTCGCCGAACAACTGCGTCGCGAGTTTGAGGTAAGGGGTTTCGCCGCATCCCGAACAGGCGCCGGAATATTCGAACAACGGCTGAAGAAGCTGAGAGCCCTTGACATTATCCATCTTCACTGTTCTCCGGTCAACTTCCGGAATGTTCAGGAAAAAGTCCCAGTTGAGGCGCTCAGTCTCGCGCAGCGGCTGCTGGGGTTTCATGTTGATGGCTTTTACTTTCGCTTCAGACTTGCTCTTTGCCGGGCAAATCTCAACGCACAAACCGCATCCGGTGCAGTCTTCCGGACCAACCTGTATCGAATATTTCATACCCTTGAACTCGGAACCTTTATAGTCCATTGACTTAAAGGTGGCTGGAACATTCACGAGTTCCTTCTGATCGAAGACTTTGATCCTGATCGTTGCGTGCGGGCAAACAAGCGCGCACTTGTTACACTGGATGCAGATCTCGGGTTCCCATTGTGGAATTTCGAGCGCGATGTTCCGCTTTTCCCACGCTGCTGTACCGGTCGGATACGTCCCGTCAACAGGGAATTTGCTGACCGGCAGTGCGTCTCCGCTGCCTGCCATAATCGGGGCTGTCACTTCTTTCACGAATTTCGGAGCTTTGTCGGAAACAATAGGCGGCATCTCGATCGTGCTCGTCACTGCCGGTGGAACTTTCACCTCGAAGAGGTTTGCAAGTGTCTGGTCGACCGCAGCAAAATTCTGCTTGACAATTTGATCACCCTTCTTTCCGTAGGTCTTCTTGATCGAACTCTTGATCGCTTCGATTGCCTGCTCGCGGGGTAGCACACCGGAAATGGCAAAGAAGCAGGTTTGCATAATGGTGTTTACTCTGGCACCCATTCCCGTTTGCTGAGCAACTTTGTAGCCGTCAATCACATAAAACTTGATCTTCTTGGCGATGATCTGTTCCTGTGTATGGCGCGGGAGCTTGTTCCAGACTTCATCGGGACCATAGAGACTGTTCAGCAGGAACGTTGCACCGGGAACGGCACTTTTCAGCACGTCGAATTTCTCAAGGAAAAACCACTGGTGACACGCAATGAAGTTTGCCCGGTCAATGAGGTAGGAAGAGTGGATGGGCCGGGGGCCGAATCGCAGGTGCGAGATTGTCGTCGATCCCGATTTTTTCGAATCGTAGACGAAATATCCCTGCGCGAAGAACGATGTGTCCTCGCCGATGATCTTGATGGAATTCTTGTTCGCTCCGACTGTTCCATCGGCTCCTAATCCATAGAAGAGCGCACGGACAACATCGGCTCCCTCTGTCGTGAACGAGGAATCGAGGTCGAGACTTGTATGCGAAACGTCGTCGTGAATGCCGACCGTAAAGTGATTTCGTGGTTCCGGCTTTTTCATATCCTCGAACACCGCCTGCACCATCGCAGGAGTGAACTCCTTCGACGATAAGCCATATCTGCCGCCGACAACCCTGGGGAGGGATTTCAAGGGCGAGTTTGGCGAAGTGTATGACTCCATGATTGCCGCAACAACATCCACATAGAGCGGCTCGCCTGTCGCCCCCGCCTCCTTGGTTCGGTCAAGGACTGCGATCGTTTTGACGGATGGAGGAAGAGCATTGACGAACATGGAGGAAGCAAAGGGTCGGAACAAGCGGACTTTCAGCAGGCCGACATTGCCACCTTTTGCATTTAAGAACTCGACGGTCTCCTGTGCGGCTTCAGCACCCGAGCCCATAATAACTACTACTCGGTCGGCGGTGGGTGAACCGACATACTCGTACAGTTTGTACTGACGTCCGACGATTGTCGCGAACTTATCCATTGCCCGCTGGACAATTCCCGGGCACCTCTGGTAGTAGGGATTGACGGTTTCGCGTGACTGGAAAAAGACGTCGGGGTTCTGCGCCGAACCGCGAAGAACCGGGTGTTCGGGAGAAAGGGCGCGCAGACGATGCGCAAAAACCAGCTCGTCGGGGATCATCGCCCGGAGATCATTATCCGACAGCTGCTCGATCTTCATCACTTCATGCGAAGTGCGGAAACCATCGAAGAAATGGAGAAATGGGACACGTGCTTCAAGCGTTGCTGCCTGCGCGATAAGTGCAAAATCCATGACTTCCTGCACAGAATTCGAAGCGAGCATTGCAAATCCTGTTCCCCGTACCGCCATCACATCGCTGTGATCTCCAAAAATAGAAAGTGCGTGCGTTGCAACGCTGCGCGCCGATACGTGGAAAACCGTCGACGTCAGCTCGCCGGCAATCTTGAACATATTGGGAATCATCAGGAGAAGACCCTGTGATGCGGTGAACGTGGTGGATAACGCCCCCGTCTGCAGCGCGCCGTGCACTGCACCCGCGGCCCCGCCCTCGCTCTGCATCTCCGTGACTGAGGGAATCGTTCCCCAGAGATTCTTTTGTCCGAGCGCCGACCATTCATCTGCCCATTCTCCCATGTTGGACGAGGGAGTGATCGGATAAATGGCGATGACCTCATTGAGCTTATGGGCTACATACGCTGCTGCCTCATTGCCGTCGATGGTAACTTTCTTTCGTTCCACTTTTTGACCGGTGGGAAAAGATCTTGATGCTTCGTCGAATTCACGCATTCGGGTAAACCTTTCAGATAAAAATCAGTAGTTGCTCCTCTGTGACAATGGTAGGGGTACAAGAATCATTCCATTTTCCAAAGCAGGTAATCTGCCGAACTCCTGTCAGTTGAGATGAAACTTCCCCCGAACTTATCAGAATTGGAAGCTTTCTGCCGGGTTTTCTCAGCGGTGAGAATGGTTGATTTCTGCCAGGTGGTGATTGAAAAGTCCGCGGCATTCCGTACAGAGGTCCATGCGCTTGACATCGATTTCCTCGACATACGTGGACGATCGCATGACACATTCGAATTGGCGGCAATGTTTTAGACCGAATGTATGCCCGGCTTCATGGATGATTTCCTTTGTCAGACGCTCACGTTTCAGGATGGCGTCCTCTTCAATGCCGTAGAATTGATTGGTGAGCCGGTGGATGGAAACGATTGCCGCCTGGCCGTCGAGTTGTGCTTCCCCGAAGACGAACGTCAGGATCGGGATGAACAGATCGACACCGACAAGGGCGATCACTTTCTCGTCGCCGTTGATTTCAAGGTCGAGAAGCTGTGTGAGAAGGGCTGTTGAGCTGAACTGATGCCGTCCGTTATCGAACGCGCGCTGGAGATCGATCGTCGAACTGGAAAGGCGCGCGGGAACTCCGAACGACTGTTCGAGGTGATGAAGTACACTTTCCCGATCCCGCGGTGATAACGGGATGGCGTCGATGATGTTGATGATCGGCGGCACTATGGTTTCTTGAGGCCAAATTTCTGGATCTTGTTGTACAGGGTGACCCGGTCGATTTGCAGGACTTCTGCGGAACGTGAAATGTTCCAGTTGTTTTGTTCGAGTATGCCCGCGATGTGGATCTTCTCGATGGAAGCCAGAGATCCCGTCGTGGGCATCGCATTCTTATCGGAGATCTGAAACGGAAGGTCCTGCGGACGAATCGCCGGCGCCTTCCCGATAACCATGGCCCGCTCGATGGCATTCTCCAATTCACGCACATTTCCGGGCCAGTTGTATTGTACCAGGACATCCATCGCTTCTGAGGAGATGGAATCAATGCATTTCCCCATTGCCTGTCCGTACTTCTTCACGAAATATTCTGCGAGCAACGGAATATCCGACTTGCGTTCCCGGAGCGGTGGTACATTGATGGAGAAGACATTCAGCCGGTAGTACAGGTCCTCACGGAACGATCCCGCCCGGACGGCGTCTTCGAGATCCTTGTTTGTAGCGCAGATAATGCGAAAATCGACAGTGATGATTTCGTTTCCTCCCACGCGGCTGAACTGCTTGGTCTCGATGACCCGGAGGAGATCCATCTGTGTCTTCATACCGATATTGCCGACCTCGTCGAGGAACAATGTGCCGCCGTCGGCAAGCTCGAGCTTTCCCTTGCGGCGATACTGTGCGCCGGTAAAAGCGCCGCGCTCATGACCGAAAAGCTCGCTCTCGAGAATGCCTTCCGGGAGTGCCCCGCAATTCAACGTAATGATCGGAAAATATCTGCGCCCGCTGTTGCTGTGTATCGCTCGGGCGATAAGCTCTTTTCCGGTTCCGCTTTCTCCCCGGATCATCACCGTTGTATCCGTTACCGCAACAGTATTGATCAGCTCAAAGACTTTCTTCATCTGAGGTGAGTCACCGACGATCTCATCCGCTTTTCCGAACTCTGCCACCTGCTCCTTGAGCTTGATATTTTCGTTCTGCAGTGTGCGTGCCTTGATAGCGTTGGTAATGAGATGCGAGAGATAATCGGGGTCGATCGGTTTTGTGACATAATCGAATGCTCCCGCCTTCAACGCCTGCACCGCGCTGTCAACGGACGCATGTGCCGTGATGAAGATGATAATGGCGGTTGGATCAACCTGCTTGATGCGCGGCTGGAGTTCTATCCCATCCATCCCCGGCATCTTGATATCGAGCAGGATGATCTGCCACTGACGCTCCTGCAATTTCCGGAGGGCGTCTGCAGCGTTTTCGGCACTCCCGACGATATACCCGTCTTCCTGGAACCATTTCGTGAGAGAATCCCTGACGACCCGTTCGTCGTCGATGATCAAGAGTGACGCTTGTTCATTCATACCATGCCTCTTACGTAACTTGTGAACCCGACTGTGATGTTCCGTGCGATATCGGCTGGTGGTGAGAAGGGAATGAGAGCGTAAACGTCGTTCCCTTACCCACCTCTGATGCCACCGCTATTGTTCCGCCGTGCCGTTCAACAATCCCATAGACGACGGAAAGTCCCAACCCAACCCCGTTCCCATTCTTCTTTTTCGTAAAGAACGGCTCATAAATGTGCAAGATATCATCGGGCGTGATCCCGATTCCCGTATCGCACACTTCGATGCGGATTCTGCCTGTGGCAGCATCACGTCCCGTATTCACGGAGAGCGTTCCGCCATCCGGCATAGCCTCGACTGCATTGACGAACAGTGCAACGAGCGCCTGCTGAATCTGTTGTTCATCGCCCATGACAATGACCGACTCATCCTCGTAGTTCGTCACAAACCGGATGTTGGAAATATGAAAATGGTGCTGCATGAGAAGAGCGGCGCGGTCCACAATCTGCTTGACAGGAACCAGGGCAAACTCGCCAACCTGCTTGCGGGAAAAGAGGAGGAGATTCTTGACGATGGTTCCGCACCGTGTCGTCTCGTTGATGATGAGATCCAGCTCCTCGAGGGTCGATGCCCATCGTTCGGGTGTGTCGCTGATCTTCCGGATCCGTTTTGCGATAAGCTTGGCGTATGTGAGAATTCCTTCGAGCGGATTGTTCAGTTCGTGCGCGACTGTTGCAGAGAGTTTTCCCAGCGATGCCATCTTCTCGATCTGCAGGATCTGCTCATGGATTCTGCTCAGCTCCTCCGTTTTTTCGCGTATCCGCTTTTCGAGCTCTTCGGACCACTGGAGGTTCTTCTGTTCTTCACTCTTGAGTGATGTTGCCATTGCGTTAAATGATGATGAGAGCTGACCGATCTCATCCCGTGATGCAATCGAAAGATGGTAAGCAAGGTTGCCGGATGATATTTCCCTGATCCCGCGCGTCAGAAGCTTGACCGGGCGGAGCACAACCTGGTAGAGAAACGCCAGCGATGCGAGACAGACCAGAATGACCGCGATGCTGGCATAGATGATAAACTGGATCTGCGCATCGTGCATCTGGCTGTCGACGCGGGCGAGAGACATGCGGACATCGAGGACACCCAGGACCGTCTGTTCGGGAGGGTGTGCATGACAATCGTTGTTGGCGCATGATGACTCATTGGGGATGGGATTAATCAGGCCGAGGATCCGGTGACCGTCTGGTCCATCGTATATGCGCTCGCGGTTTACCGTGGAAAGTGAGTGAAGGGGTTTGGATTGTTCGTGACAAACGGTGCATGCCTCCGCGTGCAGATCGACCACCGTACCCTGCTCCGACTTGTTTGTCGAGAACATGATCTCGCCGCGTTTGTTATATATGCGGATTCCCTCCACGCCCGGTTCCCTGGCAATCGTACTGATAATCTGATAAACGTCCTCTTTGCGGTTCAGCATCATACTGTACCGTGTCGAATTCTTGATGAGGTCGCTCACCCCGCTCGCATTCTCAATCACGTTCTTCATGATCTGGTCGTTGTGGAAACGAATCGCATAATACGCGAACAATGCGAAGAGAACGAAAAGCAGGATCAGTGATCCGCTGAGGACCCGAAAACTCAGTGTGTGGAGATATTTCCTCATATTCCTCATGGGGATTCGGTCAAATTGTATGCCACGAAGGGGGGAGAGAATGTTGAAATTATCGACACTTTTTCCTGAGAAATTTCAGAAATGAGAAATTGGGAGAACTGGATTCTCCCGAATGAGCAGGATGGGATAGAACGTCTTGTCTGGCGGGTGAGCGGTTCCTACTTGCTTTTCTTGACGATGAAATTCCTGAGTACGAAGAAATACTCCCTGCTGCCGAGTTTGTCGAGAACTGTCTGCAGGAGTTCTCCGCCGTCGGCAAGCGTCTTCCCCGACTCTGATCGTGAGGTACGTGTCGCGCGCGCCAGGAGTTCCTTCAATTCACCAAGGTCACTGGCATATTCTTGAGTCGCTCGCTCCTTGTTCCAGAATCCGCCGCTCCTGACCGTTAACGGCGCGACCTTTAGTCGAAAGAGCCAGCATTCATCCTGATGCTGATGAGAGAGGAGAACCGGGTTATCGACCACGCGGCGATTGACTTCGAGAACCATTCCATCCACAGGTGAAGAGAAGGGAAGTGCTCCGCCCTCGAGGACGATCCAGGAACAGGTTTCGTTTGACCGGAGGTGAGCGCCGGGAGAGGGGAGGATGACGGATTTCGGAAGATGGAACATCGCTGCGAGACCCGGCTCAATGCCGACTTCAATCCTCTCATCATCCACTTGCCTGATCCAGCAGTGGTTCTTGGTATAGAAGAGCCCGTCTGCCAGCGTCGCTGTTCGCAAGGCGGGACCGGCCTTCTTTTCCTGATGTCTCGGCTGCTGTTTCTTTATTCCCGCGTCGACGGGGCACCGGTCGCAATCAAACTCCCGATCGCACAGCTGGTAGGAGAGGACACCCGCGCTCATCCAGACGCAGCGGAGCTCCTCCGGCGGTACGATCGGGTATTGTTTATCTGATGGCGGTGATTTCATGATGGATGAATGACTCCATTCTTCCTATGCAGCACCTTCCTGAGAAACGACATCAAGATCCTCGATAAGCGGATACTGGTCCCTGATCGGAGCGGGATGCCCGGTCTCTTCCCCGAAGATCGGCAAATACTTCGCCGCCATGGAGAATGCAATAAAGCCGACCGTGACGATGCTCAGCGTAACGGCAATTTCCATCCAGCTCGGGAAGTAAGAAGTTCCGGTCCAGCGCTGCATTGCGGTGATGCTGATATTCATCCTGTTCATGATGAAGCCGAGAATGACGACGGTCGAACCGAAGAACAATCCCGATCGGCTCTCTCGAATCTTCCGGAAAGAAAAGAGTGCGATTGGCAGGATTATCCCCGTCGTGATTTCCAGCCAGTAGAGATAGGTTTCGGGTCTCGGGAGGAACAGGAGTGAAAATGCCGACCGATCGGCGAGATCCACAATTTTCATGGTCGCATAGACCGCGAGCATCACCATGCTGATCCGGCTGAGCTCGGAAAGGAGATGAGTCTCGAGCCCCCGGTTGAACGCGCGGCTGCTGAGGCAGGATTCGAAAATCACCATTGCGCATCCAACTGCAATCGCCGAGACGTAGAAGAACAACGGCATGTAGGACGAATACCAGAGACCGTAAAGTTTTTCCGGCACGATAAGGTAAAGTGATCCGAGTGACGATTGATGCAGTGTCGAGAGGAGCACTCCCACGATAATCAGCGGGATGCTGACCGTCCGAAGGATTTTCATTGCTCTCGTCATCTGGAAGCGTTCAAGGACGACCGGTGCAAATTCCAACGCGAGCACTGTTGTATAAAGCATGACGCACCAGGCAACCTCAAACATGACCGATTGATGGTTCCACATGATGATCGCATGCCAGATCTGCCAGGGTCGACCAAGGTCGAACATCAGTCCAACGATCACCAGCAGATATCCGAGAAATGCCGTGAGTATCGTTGGACGGACAACCGGCTCGAATCTCTTCACGTTGAAGACATAGACGATTGCCGCCAGGGTGAATCCTCCTGCGGCTAATCCCACGCCGCACAGGATGTCGAACCCGATCCAGAGCCCCCATGGGAATTGATCGGTGAGATGAGTCGATTCTCCGAGTCCCCGGGTGAATCGTTCAATTGTCGCCACCGCGCCGGCAGCGAGGATCAGCGTCGCGATAACCTTCCAAACCTTCAGTCCCGACACGATCCGCTTCATGATTGACTGCATTCGTGTTTTCATATTCGCTCCTCACCGTTGGAATGGTTCTTCAGTGCCGCCTGTTGTTTTTCGATCCGCTGGACTTCCGTGCGGCGGTTGGTGATCCACCAGATTCCAAAGAGCAGCATTCCGCCGACGCTTACCACCCCGGGGATCTTGGAAAGGGCGTTCCACGTCAGGGCCGGCATTGCACTCCGCTGGACTTCCGTCTTGAATCCGAGGCGCTCAAAGGGTACCCCGGTAACGTACAAGATGGATGTTCCGCCGACCTCTTCGACGCCGTACACATGGTCGACGTACTTTTCCGGTGCTGCTTTGATGCGGCCGTACGCTTCGCGTATAAGCTCATCCCGATCGCCGAACTTGGTCGCGCCGGTGGGGCACGCCTCAGCGCAGGCGGGCTGTAAGCCCTGCTTGATTCTCGAGGCGCAGAATTTGCACTTCTGAATACGGGGATTGATGCTCCCCCATTCGTACCGCGGTACCTGGAACGGGCATGCCTGCATACAGTATCGGCAGCCGATGCACTTCGATTCATCGTAGAGTACGGGTCCTTCCGGAGTCTTGGTGAACGCACCAACCGGGCAGACCGACGCACAGGTCGGAGTTACACAATGCTGACACATTCGTCTCACATACGTCCCGTCATACTCCTCAAGCGCCGTATATGCTGTAGCGGAAAGTGTCTTCTCCTCACCCTCGGCAAGCCCGTTTTCTTTTTTGCAGGCTTCCTGACACGAATTGCAGCCGATACAAACGGTCAGGTCAATTAACATAGCTTTCGAGGTATTCATCGTCGTGTCCTTTCGCACATTCACGGAGTGAGGAAATCTGATTCAAACTGCTTCCACACTTCATCCGTCATGGATTTCATCGCGTTGGCGACAGGAGGACCTCCGTCCTGCAGGAATGCAGGTGCCAGGCCGCTCCCTTGCGCTGCTGCGGCAAAGAAATCGCGCAGCCGGCCAAATTCGCGCTGCATCCAAACATGCGTTTCGGTACCGAGGAGGAGTTGCTTCAAATCGGTAAACCGCTGGGGCTTCAACGTGTATGCCCAACCCTGACTGAAGAGCATGTTCTTCATATATTCGGGATGGGCAGTAAGTTCGTGATTTGTATCGAGGATGTCCCCGTCAATCGGTGAACGAACCGTCAGTGTGTGCCCGTCTTCCTTGCATTGCAGAAGCGGGTCTCCCTTGTGAACGGTGTCCCCGGGTTGTTTGAGAAATACGATTTCCGGATTATCGAGCATCCGGGTAATAAAGTCGTCCATACCGAGCCGGACCTTTCCGGAAGGGAAGAGATTCAACCAGGTGTGACTCGGAGTAAAGAAAATTCCCTCGGGCGTTCTCGCACGTACCGGCATCGGTTTATGTGCCAGCGCGGCAGCAACTGCATGCGTCGCACGGGACCGCTGGGTGAACCAATCAATACCGAGGAAAATCAGGATTGTTGCTATTACGAAGATGACTGTCATGGCTGTTACTCCTTCTATTGTTTCCATTGTGCGAAGTGCTTAGAAGCGACTTCGTCCGTGATGGCACCCCGATCGCTTAGAAATTTCATGCCAGTCTCGCCAAGACAAGATCCAAAAATCGGAACCGCTAATTGTTTAAAAGGTAAGGAGTTATGAGCATGCTGTTGTAACACTCATCGATGTCCAATTTGAGCGTGTTGATTATTTCATCAATTCCAGACGGAATTTTGTGCTGACTTATGTAAGTCTTTTCGCAATGAGGGGTTGGAAGAACGCTGAATTACACAACAGTACATGTTGTATTTTTCAACGCGAATTTGGAAGGGAGAAGTTGGCGAGAGCTGGTCTGCACGTCTGGAGGGAGGAAAAAATGCAGTGCGGAAATTTACCCCACCGGGGTCTCTTCCGCGCGCAACTCGGTCACGCTGGTGTTTCAACCAGCGTACGAATGATGTGTGACGGAACCGGAAAGCGGGCTTACTCTTTATCCTACCGGAACGTGCCTTCGTGCGGATTTCTGCCGGGCAGCATGAAGATTCAGTCGCGAAATCGCAATGCCGGCATCAATCAAAATCTGATCCCCGATCCGTGCATTCATCAACAAGAGAAGAGGTACTTCGGTAAAGGAATCCTCAACCTGGACTTTAGCGGTGGTCGATCCTTCCTTCACAAAAATATCAACGATCTTTCCTGTTACGGCGTTCATGATACTCCTCGAGATGACTTTCCTGGTGTTTTGAATTGCACTTCAATTTCGTTCAAAAAGATCCGCTCAGCGATACTGTCTTGCTTGTCTCAGACTCAGTCTTCAACTCTCACAAATACTCTCAGTTATTCTCCTCATATCTCGATCGAATCCCGCCTTATCCAACGTTCAGCACGTTACTAAGGAAATACTTCGGCGCTCATTCAGTTGTATGAAAAAGCAAAAATGAGGAGGAGAATTCCAATCGGTATGAAGAGCAGAAAATGGAATTTCGTGACATTAACGAAGAGACGGAGTTTCATGCAATGACCTTTCCTGATGCCTGAGTACAATCCAGTTCTTCGGGGGAAAGGACAAAAAGTATTCCAGACCTCTTGAGGGCTGAGAAGACTCAAAACCGGAGGATTCCGTGGAGAATTTGCGGGGGCCTTCTCATTCCTGAAGAAACAGGGAGGGGATGTTTTCAGTTCGGAAAAAGCTCTCTGGTCAGTACCCTTCGGAAACCGGGGTTTCCGGCGTGCTTTTTCCCCGGAATGTCCGATAAACAAATGAAAAGTACCCCAGGGCAAGAACGATCCCGATAATCCACCAGACAAGCCCGATATTCAGGCCGTAGGTTCCCGCAGCGGCCCGGGAGACGGTTATGGCAGGTGACGAATCAATGGATGAAGGAAGGAGATTCGGATACAATCCAAATGCAGTTGTGGATAACATCGCACCAATAAACACCGACGATGAAATGAATGCCGCTGCATCCCTTCGCTTCCTGCCGAACACCCAGATTCCACAGAGCCCGCAGAGTGCGAGAGCAGGGAATATATACCCCCAGCCGTACGTGGAAAAATTTCCCCAGATTTGCGGCCGGATGGCGGATGTAGCAATCAGACCGAGTGCCGATGTGCCTGCAACACTCCACCATGCGGCGGAGGCAATCGAGCGGGATCGCTCCTGTATTGTTCCCGTGGTTTTCATAGCAAGATAGAGAGCGCCGTGCGAAGTGAGCGTACAGCCGGCGATCACTCCCATCAGGATCGTAAACCAGTCAAGAATGCCCGCATCCGGGACAACCGTAAATGTTGTCCAGAGCGGTTCGAAAAAATATCCCTCCTCGTTCAGCGGCACGCCTCGCACGACATTTCCCAGCGCAGCACCGAAGAAGATTGCGAGCAGTATGCTGGATACGGAAAAGAGCGTATCCCAGAATGAGATCCAGAGAGGGTGGTGGATTTGATGGCGGAACTCTATGCCGCCTCCGCGAAGCATGAGGAGCCAGAGAACGATCATCAGCGGAAGGTAAAACCCGCTGAAACTCGAAGCATAGAGGAGCGGGAATGCAAAATAGAGCGTCCCGCCTGCCGCGAGCAGCCAAACTTCATTTCCGTCCCAGTACGGAGCAATGGCAGCGAGGACTTGTTTCCGCTCCTCAGCATTCCTTCCCACGAGAAGGTGGACGATTCCCACGCCGAGATCGAATCCGTCGAGAATGACGTACGCAGCAAGCATGAATGCGACAAGACAGAACCAGAGTGTTTCCATGATATTCCTTCGCTCCTCTGTTATCCGGAGGTATGAGATGATTGGAGGTCGATCGGCTCCTCGGGACCTTTATTGATTTTCCTGATGATCATGAAAATAAAGAGAACCCCTAAAACAAAATACATTCCCAGAAAACCGAGAAGTGTGAATAACCCGTTCCCGGCGGATACGGTTGTGGAAGTGCCTTGGACAGTGCGGAAGATCCCATAGACAATCCACGGTTGTCTTCCCAGTTCGGCCGTCAGCCATCCTGCACTGTTCGCGATGTAGGGAAAGGGGAAGCTGAGGAGGAGGATCCAGAGCATCCATCGCGAGTGGAAGAGCCGGCTCTTCCGCAGGAGGAATACCGAAACGAGGAGAATCGCGATAAAGATCGTGCCCAGCCCGACCATGATATGGTAGGAGTAATAGAGGAGAGGAATGTTGTCGGGCCATTGTTCGCGCGGAAATGCGTCGAGACCCTTCACTTCCGCTTCCCAGCGGTAGTACGTCAGAAAGCTGAGCATATTGGGAATATGCGCGGGGTTGTCCATTTTCATTTTATCCATATCGGGCTGACCGACGATCGTCAGCGGGGCCCCCTGCTGAGTTGTGAAGGCACCTTCCATTGCTGCAAGCGTGACGGGTTGCTGGTGTGCAAGGTTCTTTCCCTGCTGGTCGCCGGTAGGAAAAAGAACGAGGATCGATGCAATCAATCCAACGGTGACCCCGACACGAATGAATAACTCACCATATTGGTGTGAGCGGTCTGCGAGGAGATAGTATGCCCCGACGGCTCCCACCACGAAGCATGCCGTGATGACTGCCCCGAGCATTGTGTGTGCGTACTGCCAGAGTGCCCAGGGATTGAGGAGCAGCGCACCGAAATCCCTGAGCTGCACGATCCCGTCGGATCCGATCAGATATCCGACAGGCGACTGCATCCACGCATCCGTTGCCACGATGAGGTAGCCGGAAAGCCAGGAGCCCAGGAAGACGAGCACTGCGGTGGCAAAATGTGCTTTCCGGCCAAGCCGCTTCTCCCCGAAGAGAAAAAGCCCGAGGAATGTCGATTCCAGGAAAAATGAAAAGACCCCTTCCATGGCAAGTGTCTGGCCGATGACTCCTCCGGCAAACCGCGAGAAGCGTGCCCAGTTGGTTCCGAACTGGAATTCCATCGGGATGCCCGTAATGACCCCGAGGGCAAAATTGACTGCAAAAATTCCGGCCCAGAATTTGGCCGCACGATGGTAGCGTTCATCGTTCTTCTTCAACCCGATCCATTTCAGAAGCACGATGAGAAGCGCCAATCCCATGGTCAGCTGGGGGAAGAGATAATGGTAGGTTACCGTAAACGCGAACTGGAGCCGGTCGATGAGCAGCGCGTCATTCATTCGAGGGATCCTTTCATCTGTCGTTCGAAATTCGTTCTGCGCGCGTAGTGGGCGGATGCCGCTGGCACACAGCGGGCGGTCCACCGTTGCACGCACATAGTAATGAATCGTCAGGAGAGTATCAAATCCTCCGTCCGCAAGACGTATGAGCCAGCCGGCTTACCGGTCTGATCTCAGAATATGAATTCAGGCGAGCTGTTTTTCCGGGACTGCCGATTGAGCGGTCGGGAGGATGAGGTAGGAGTGCGTGAGTTTGACGACCCCCGAGAGCATAGCCGAGACGGCGCAATATTTTGAAACGGAGAGATCGATCGCGCTTTCAATGGCACTCGTATCGAGATCGTCTCCGTAGAAGATGTACTCGATGTGGAGGTCGGTAAAAATCCGGGGATGCTCATCGCGGACATTCCCGATGACGCGGATCTCGAGCTTCTCAACGGGTATCCGTTTTTTCCTCAGGATCGGGATGACATCGTTTGCCGTGCATCCTCCGAGGGCAAACATCAGGAGTTCCTTCGGACTTGAGCCGGCGCTGCTTCCGCCATACGTCTCTGATCCGTCCATGACAACCCAGTGTCGTGATTCCGAATGCGCAACGAGCGTTGTTCCCTGGACCTGTTTAATGACGGCTTCCTTGGTTGCCATGTCAAACTCCAAAATAATTGAATTTCTGTCACCGAAGACCGAACTTCTTCAGACCTCCAAACTTCGAATTCACCT
>Ga0335079_10001596_pt1 | contig 25912 bp, 16 predicted proteins | sample Lox_Sample_33_FD_206719 | JGI IMG/M metagenome (GOLD analysis project Ga0335079, IMG submission 206719) | Soil microbial communities from Loxahatchee National Wildlife Refuge, Florida, United States - Lox_Sample_3.3 | ecosystem: Environmental > Terrestrial > Soil > Wetlands | place: USA...
CGTATCGGCTATGTCTCGCCGCAGGACGAGACGAAGTGGTCGTACGGAATCGGTCTTCACAGGTCCAACGTGATGGGCGCGCTCGGGTTCGGCATCGACTACGCGTACACGCCGTTCGGTCTCTTCGGCAGCGTGCACCGGCTTTCTGTTGCGTTTGAAATGTAGGTCCAACTGTCTGCGACCAGCATAACGGAAACGGCACACTCATGAGACACTCCTTACTCACTGCGGCCATCGGGGCGGCGATCCTCCTCGGGATGATGTCCGGATGCACGAAGAAACCCGACCCGTCGATCTACGATCCCAACTGGCAGAGCCTCCCCGCCCCGACGATCACGTCGATCACGCCCCAGCCATCAGCGCTCGCCGGGGTTACGGTGATCACGATTACCGGGACAAACTTCTCGCCGGCCATCCCCAACGACCTGGTCTACTTCGCCGCGCAACCCGCGACGATTCTCAGCGCGACGACGACCGTGCTGACGGTACGGTCGCCCCTGATCACGGGCGACACGTTACAGGTCACGGTCTCTGTGCTGGGGTCGCAGTACTTCAGCAACTACGTGTCCTACAGCCTCAAGGCGGCCGTCCAGCGCGTCAGCGTCCCCAAGGTGGGGGAGGACGCGAACGGGCTCACGACGGACGCCGCAGGGAACATTTACGCGTCTCTGGTCGATTCCTCATCGGGCAACGGGACCGGCACATGGAAATTCACCCCGCAGCAGATCGGCCAGAAGCGCGACACAACCAACGCGCGCCTCTATTCGAATACGTCGGGCGTGACCAAGTGGACGGGCCTGAAGATGGGCCCGGGGGGCGTGCTGTACGCCGCGCGCAACCTCCAGGCGCTCTACAGGATCCCGGCCGGCGGTGGTGCAGGTGCTTTGTGGGTCCTCTTCCCGGGCGGGCCGAAGATCTACGATTTTGATTTCGACGCGAACCACAACGTGTGGGCCGGGGGGGACAACGCGAACATCTACAGGGTCACGCCGGGCGGACAGATCAAGGCGTTTCCGTTCCTGGCGACATGCCGCGCATTCCGGGTCTACAACGGATCGCTCTACGTCGGGGCCAAGACCGACTCCGTGGAAAGCGTCTGGCAGTTTCCGATCGTCACCTCCGACAGCCTGGGACCGCCGACCAAGTACTTTGATTTCAGCGCGAAGTACACGCCCAACGGCCCGGGAGTGCAATCCATTACGTTCGCGGGGGATGGCGACATGTATATCGGGACCGACGCGGCGGTCGGCATCCTGATTGTACACCCGACGGGCGCCAGCGAGCCGCTCTACCCCGGCGTCATATTCCCTGAGCCCGTTGCCTTCTCATGGAGCGGAAACTATCTCTTTGTGTCGCGCCTGGCCACGGTCCCGCATTCGATCCTGGCCATTAACATGCTGAAATCCGGCGCGCCGTATTACGGTATACAGTAACGAAGCGAAGTCCGCTGTTTGGACCCCGCCGCCTGCGGCGCCACAGGCGCCGAAGGCGGGGCAATCTCACGCTGTCCATACTGGCACGCAGTACCATACATCCAACCACCAACAGAGGAGTGCGTCATGAAGAAAACCGTTACTGCCGTCATCCTTCTTTCGCTGCTCGCTGCTGTCACCGCGTTCGGCCAGTGGCAGGACCTGGGGGTCTTCCCCAAGGCGGGCCTTGCGGCGGGGGACACGATCCATTACGGGATCCACGGCCTCGCCGTTGACCCGGATGGCAAGATCTGGGTGCAGAGCTACTATGCGTATCCCTGGGACACGATACTCGTGCCGAACTACGGCGCGCGCATCGGCAACCAGTCCGGAACGATCACGGACAGCATCATTGCGAAGCAGGTGGCGGTCCGCGTGATTTACGTCTACAATCCCGACGGGTCACAGGCTTCCTTCTCGCCGATCAAGTTCATCACGGTGAACAACCACCAGGATACGCTCGGCGGCGCCTCCCTCCAGGCATACACGGGTGCGAAGTTCATCTGGGATCCCACGAACAGCCCGAACACCGGCCGCGGCCTCCGCGCCGACCAGAACGGGAACATCATCATCTCGGAGTTCAACATCATGTACCGGGTCAACTACAAGACCGGCGCCGGGATGAACAAGGGGCTGGAGAATTCCGCCGGCGCCTCGACGGTCTCCGTCGGCGTCGATGGGAACGGGTACGTCTATGCGACGAAAGTCGCCTCCGGCGCTGCCCCGCTGGCGATCTTCAACCCGGATCTCTCGTTCCTGCAGAACGCTGTGGACACGCTGGATCCCAACTCGTTCTGCCGCGCGGTCACAGTCTCACAGGACGGCAACGACATCTATTTCCCCGGGTACACCGACAAGGCGATCTACCGCTACCGCTCCCCCGCGAGCGTGCTCGGCTCGTTCCTGACGCGTGTCGACACTGTCCTGAAGGGCTTCCACTGCGAATCGATCGGTTGGGCTCCGAAGCCGACGCACAATGCATATATGTGGGCGAGCTGCGGGTCGTACAATGACGTACCGAACGACTGGCCGGGCCTCACGACCATGTATACCCCCGGCACGTGGTATGCGATTGACACCACCGGCAACTGCGCGGTCCGCGACAGCATCAAGTGGACGTTTTTTGTCGCTGCGGATGCCAGCGAACGTCCGCGCGCGATCGCGTTTACGCCCCACGGCGACACCGCGTGGGTCGGCGTGTTTGGCCTGGTTGGGAAGGGGAACCCTTCGCTCCGCATGTACAAGCGTGCGGGCGCGGCGAACAGCATCGAGCCGATCAACACGGGCATCCCGGCGTCCTACGAGCTCTCGCAGAACTACCCGAACCCGTTCAACCCGTCGACCGAGATCGAGTTCAAGGTCGCGAAGGCGGGCATGACCACGCTGAAAGTGTACGACGTGGTCGGCAGGGAAGTGGCGACGCTCGTGAACCAGTCGCTGAATCCCGGGACGTTCAAGGCGAAGTTCGACGCGAGCCGTCTCGCCTCCGGGATGTACATCTATACGCTGACTTCCGGCGACGCACGCATCGCGAAGAAGATGATGCTCTTGAAGTAAAATCGCCGTTCATCTGTAAGAAGGGGCGCCTCCGGCGCCCCTTTTTTTTCGGAATTTCAGTACATTCAAGTACCGCAATCCCTGTAGCTCGCTGTCATTGCGAGCGTTTTATGCGAAGTCCGTTATTCGGACCACGCCGCTTCTTGGCGTGGCAATCTCCGTCGATTTTTCCGGCTCTTCGAATGAACATGCGCTTTCTGGCACTATCCCTCGTCGCGGGACTCGCGCTTAGCTTCGCGACGGGCTACGCGCAGGTCTCCCCCAAGCGCGAATTCCGCGGCGTCTGGCTCACCACTGTTGGCGCGACCGACTGGCCCCCGGCGCTCGGCGGCCCGGTCCAGAGGCAGAAAGACTCTCTTGTCGCAATCCTCGACAGGCTGCGCGCTGCGGGCTTTAACGCGGTGATCTTCCAGGTCCGTCCCGAGTGCGACGCCCTCTACCAGTCGTCCATCGAGCCCTGGTCCTACTGGCTTACCGGCTCGCAGGGGACGCCCCCTTCCTCCCCCTTTGACCCGCTCCAGTTCGCGATCGACGAGGCGCACAAGCGCGGCATGGAGCTGCACGCCTGGTTTAACCCGTACCGGGCGGTGAACCAGATCGGCCAGTACCTCATCAGCTCTCAGCATGTGTCCGTGCAGCACCCGGGATGGATACTCACGATCGGCAGCCTCAAGATGCTCGATCCCGGGCTCCCGGACGTCCGTTCGTATGTCACGAGCGTGATACTCGACGTCACGCGCCGCTACGACGTGGACGGCATACACATGGACGATTACTTCTACGCTTCCGGCATCACCGCCCACCAGGACGATTCCTCGTACGGGCTCAACTGGCGCGGCATTTCAGACCGGGACGACTGGCGTCGCGACAACGTCAATATCCTCCTCAGGGCGATCTATGACAGCATCAAGGCCGTCAAGCCCTGGGTGAAATTCGGCATGAGCCCCGCCGGGATATGGAGGGACGGCGTTCCTCCCGGAACGAGCGGGCAGGACAACTACAGCGTGATCTACGGCGACCCGATGGCCTGGCTTGACGGGCAGTTCGTGGATTATCTCGCGCCGCAGCTCTACTGGAAATTCGGCGGTCCGCAGGACTATGCGACGCTCGAGCCATGGTGGTCCGATTCCGTCGCGGCGCATGGCCGGCATTCGTACCCGGGGCTGGCCACGTACCGGATCGGGACCTCGTCATTCGGCGACGCATCGCAGATCGCGCAGCAGATCAGGTTCTCCCGTGCCGACGCGAACACGCAGGGGAACATCCAGTTCACCGCGAACTACATCACCACCGCGGACGCGGGGGGGATCACCGATTCTCTGACAAACAGCCTCTACCACTCCCCGGCGCTCATCGCTCCCATGCCCTGGCTCGATATGACGCAGCCCTCCATGCCCCGGGGAATACGGTATGCGTCACTCCCCGGCGTGGCTCCTGCCGCGATACAATGGGACCTGCCGATTGTTTCCTCGAACGGCGACACCGCTTATCGCTACGTCGTCTACCGGTTCGACCACAGGCCTGCGGCCTCCGAGCTTGCGGACGCCCGGAACATCCTCTCTGTGGAGGGGGAGCGGTACGTCGTTCCCCCTGTGCCTCCGGCCCAGGGTCCCTACTACTACGCGGTCACGTCGCTGAGCAGGAACCAGGTGGAGAGCGATACCAGCAATATCGTCATCCTCTCGCCGCCCCCTGTCCCCGTGCCGTTTGCCCCGGTGAGCGGAGCGACCAACGTCCCGGAGAGCCTCTCCGTCACGTGGCATGCATCGCTCCTTGCCTCGGCCTACCAGCTCCAGGTGGGAACGGACTCGTCGTTTGCCTCCGGCCTGATCTGGAACGAGTCTGCGCTGGCGGACACGTTCCGCCTTGTGAAGGGATTCGTGGGACAGGCGGCGTACTACTGGCGCGTGCGCGCTCTGTCGGGAGGGGGGACGAGCGCGTGGTCTTCCGCGGCGGTGTTCCGCACGGGATTCCCGGGCGCACCCGCTCCCGCCTATCCTCCGAACATGCAGGCTGACCTCCCCGTATTCCTTGCGCTTCGCTGGGGGCCTGCCTCATCGGCGCTGCCCGAGACGTACCGCGTGCAGATAGGCAAGAGCTCCGACCTTTCATCGCCGGTCATGGACTCCTCGGGCGTCGTCGACACGTCGCTTGCGGCGCCGCCGCTCCAGTACTTCACGATTTACTTCTGGCGCGTGAGGGCGACGAACGCCGTCGGCGCAAGCGTCTGGTCGCCAGTCTACCGGTTCCGGACCGTCCAGGTGGCGGGCATTGAGCCCTCTCCGGCCGCGCCGGCTTCCTACGGACTCGATCAGAATTATCCCAACCCCTTCAACCCGACCACGACGATCGGTTACCGCCTGCCGCAGGCGGGAAATGTCACGCTCGTGGTGTATGACGTGCTCGGGCAGGAGGTGGCTCGGCTTGTGGACGAGGTGCAGGCCGCGGGGGATTACGCAGTCCCCTGGAACGCGTCGAACAGGGCGAGCGGCGTCTACCTCGTGAGATTGACCGCCGGCGCGTACATTGCCACGAAACGTATGCTATTGATCAAATGAAATCTCCTGTCATTGCGAGCGCCTTTTGCAAAGTCCGTTTTTGGACCACGGCGCCTGCGGCGCCGCAGGCGCCGCATTCTGGCGTGGCGCGCCTTTTGCGTCCCGCCGCAGGCGGGGCAATCTCCTTCGCCCTCCTCATATCGGCCTGTGCACGAACGACGGACAGTTCCATGCCCAAAACGCTCCTTGACGAGGCAAGATTGAAATTCGCGCCGGACCATCGGACGGCCGTGTTCGATGTGACGGGCGCGGTGTCCGGCAATACGCTGACGCTCAAGGGGGACGTGCAGGATTCCGTGATGAAAGGACAGCTCCTCCGGTTCGTCCGCGCAAAAACTTCCTACACCGTTGCCGACAGCCTCGTTGCACTGCCCGACCGGTCGGTCGGCGAGAAGGTGTTCGGCGTGGTCGATGTGAGCGTTGCGAACCTCCGGACGCATCCGGACCATCCGGCCGAGATGGCGTCACAGGCGATCCTGGGGACGCCGGTGAGGTTCCTGAAGAAAGAGCGGGGCTGGTCCCTGGTGCAAACGCCGGACGAGTATCTCGCGTGGACGGACGACAGGATCGCCCGCATGACGCCCGAAGGCTACGCGACGTGGGCGGGGCGGCCCAAACTGATCGTCACCGCGGAAGTCGCCTGGGTGCGGGCCTCGAAGGCAAAAAGCGCCCAGCCGGTGAGCGATGTCGTGGCCGGGGCCATCCTCGCCTCACTCGGGGTCGAGGGAGGTTGGTGGAACGTGGAATACCCCGACGGCCGCAGGGGATTTCTTCCCCGGGATGAAGCCGAAGCGCTGGACGCGTGGCTCGCCGGGGCGCACGACACCCCCGATCGCATCATCGCGACTGCCAGGCGGTTCTTCGGGGTGCCGTATCTCTGGGGAGGAACCTCGTCGAAGGGGATGGATTGCTCGGGATTTGCGAAAACGGTCTACTATCTAAACGGCGTGCTCCTGCCGCGCGACGCGGACCAGCAGGCGCAGGTCGGCGACCCCGTCGAGATTCCGAAGGGGAAGCTGAATCTGGAGCCGGGAGATCTCCTCTTCTTCGGGAAGCACGCGAGCGCAGACAGCGCCGCGAAAGTCACTCACGTCGCGATTTCGCTTGGCGGCGCCCGGTTCATCCACTCGTCCGTCGACGTGCACGTCAACAGCCTCGACCCGTCGGATTCCGACTTCAGCGATTTCCGTGCCATCAGCTTCCTCGGCGCGCGCCGGATCATCGGCGCCGGTGAGTCCTCCGGCGTCCGTCGACTAGCCACCATCCCGTATTATCACGCCAATGAACACTGACAGGCGCTCGTTTCTCAAGACTTCGGCCGTTGCCGGCGCGTCTCTCGCCCTGGGCGGGAGCGGGTTCTTCCGCCTGCAGGAGGCCGTGAAGACCCCCACACCTTCCGGGACCCCTATGAAGTTCAGATTCTACCCCTACACGCTTCAGCTCAAGCATGTGTTCACGGTCGCGGAGATGTCCCGTTCGACGACGCCGGTGATGATGGTGGAGGTGGAGAAAGACGGGATCACGGGTTACGGGGAAGCCTCGATGCCCCCGTACCTTGGCGAGAGCCATGCCACGGCCGCCGCGTTCCTTTCGAAAATCGATTTTGCGAAATACCCCGATCCCTTCATGCTGGAGGACATCCTGAAGGATATCGACGCGATCGCGCCCGGCAACCCCGCCGCGAAGGCATCCGTCGACATCGCCCTCCACGACTGGATCGGGAAGAAGATGGGGTATCCCTGGTACAGGATCTGGGGACTCGACCCCCGGAAGACGCCCGTCACGACGTTCACGATCGGGATCGACAAACCGGACGTGGTGAAGCAGAAGGTGAAGGAGGCGTCGGTCTACAAGGTCCTCAAGGTGAAGATGGGGCTCGATAACGACAGGGAGATGATCGAGACGATCCGCGAGGTGACGGACAAGCCCATCCGCGTCGACGTGAACCAGGGCTGGAAGGACAGGGAGAAGGCCCTGACGATGATCGAGTGGCTCGCGACGAAGGGGGTGGAATTCGTGGAGCAGCCGATGCCGAAGGAGCAGCCCGACGACATCGCCTGGCTCAGGGCCAGGAGCCCGCTCCCGATCATCGGTGACGAGAGTGTCCAGCGCCTGGCGGATATCAAGAAGGCGATCGGCGTCTTCGACGGCATCAACATCAAGCTGATGAAATCCACGGGGATGCACGAGGCGTACAAGATGATTGTCACGGCGCGGGCGCTGGGGATGAAGGTGATGCTCGGGTGCATGACGGAAACTTCGTGCGCGATCTCCGCGGCGGCGCAGCTCTCGCCGCTCGCGGACTACGCCGATCTCGATGGGGCGCTCCTGATCAGCAACGATCTCTTCGCCGGCGCGACGGTCGTCGACGGGAAGGTGACGCTCACGGACAAGCCGGGACTGGGAATCACGAAACTCTGACCCTGTCATTGCGAGCGCTGTCTGCGAAGCAATCTGGCGCCAGATTGCTTCGTCGTGGCGCCGGAGGCGCCACTCCTCGCAATGACGGGACACATCACCACCTGATGACAACATGACGACAACAGACTCTTCCACCCGCCTGCAATCACTCGACGCATTCCGCGGGGCGACGATTGCAGGGATGATTCTCGTCAACAATCCCGGCTCCTGGGGCGCGATCTACCCCCAGCTCGACCACGCAAAATGGAACGGCTGGACGTTTACCGACTGGATCTTCCCGTTCTTCCTCTGGATCGTCGGCGTCGCGATGACACTCTCGTTCGCGAAGCGGAAGGAGAGGGGCGAGGACAGGGGAAAGCTGATGCTCCACGTCGCTCGGCGCGCGGCGATCATATTCGCGCTCGGCCTCTTCCTGGCCGGGTTTCCATTCGGCATCGGGAGCCACTTCTCGTTTGACACGATTCGCATCCCGGGCGTCCTGCAGCGGATCGCGGTCTGCTACTTCTGCGCGAGCACGATCTTCCTCTTCAGCGGCCTCCGGGCGCAGGTCTACTGGGTGATCGGCCTCCTGGCGTCCTACTGGGCGGCGGTGATGCTCATCCCGGTGCCGGGCTACGGCGCCGGGTACCTCCAGCCGACGGGATGCCTCCCCTGGTTCATCGATTCGCACCTTCTCGCGGGACATACCTGGAGCGGAGCACCCGCGCCGGGATTCGACCCCGAGGGAATACTGAGCACCGTACCGGCCATCGCCACGACCCTCCTGGGTATCCTCACCGGGCACTGGCTCCGGACGACGTACACAAGGGAGGAAAAGACCGCCTGGATGTTCGTTGCGGGCAATTTCTTCCTGCTCGCCGGGGCCATCATGGACATATGGCTGCCGATCAACAAGAACCTCTGGACCAGCTCTTACGTGATCTTCATGGCGGGTTGGGCGCTTGTCTGTTTCTCCGTCTTTTACTGGCTGATGGACGTCAGGGGGCACTCCCGCTGGGGGCGGCCATTCGTGATCTACGGGATGAACGCGATCGCGGTGTTTGTCCTCTCGGGTATCGTCGGGCGCCTCATCACGCTCATCAGGCTGACCGGGCCCGACGGCGCGCACGAAACGCTGAAAGGGTACATCTACAGGACTCTGTTCGTCCCTTACTTCAGCCCGGTCAACGCGTCGACGCTCTTCGCTGTGGCGTTCATCCTGGTGATGTACCTGGTGGTGTGGGGGATGTGGAAGAAATCATGGTTCATCAAGGTCTAGACCTCGCATGAACACAGGCGAACTGCGTCGACCAATGGTCATTTCCCGGGCATTCGCCCTGGCGGGAGTCTTCTGCGTGCTCCTCCCCGCGCCGGCGCGCTCGGACGACATCATGGCCGAGCTGCGGGCGCTCAATGCGCGCTTCGGGGGGCACCTGGGCCTGATGGCGAAGAACCTCGCCACGGGTGACACGGTTGCCTATAACGCCGGCGACCGTTTCCCTACCGCCAGCACGATCAAGCTTCCCGTCATGGCGGCGTACTTCGACATGGTCCGCCGGGGGGAGATCGATCCTGCGACGCGCATCACGCTGCGGGGGGACGAAAAGAAGCCCGGCACCGGCGTGCTCCAGTTCCTCGACGACGGTGCCGCCGTGACGCTCCGCGACGCGGTGACACTGATGATCACGATGAGCGACAACACGGCCACCAATCTCGTCCTGGACCGGCTCGCCGCCACGCACGAGGCGCGGCTGGCGCGCGTCAACGATTTCGCGGTGGCGCAGGGACTGAAGGACACGCGGCTGCTCAACCGGCTCTTCACGTTCGCCACGAAGCAGCCGACGCCCGAGGCGATGAGGTACGGCCTCGGCGTCACGACGCCGGCGGACATGGCGCTCCTCATGGAGCGGATCTACGAGCGGCGGGTTGCGGACTCCGCCTCCTGCGCCGCGATGATCGGCATACTCGGAAACCAGTTTTACAGTGACATGGTGCCGCGCCTGCTTCCCCAGTCTGCCTGCGCCTCGTTCGCCGTGGCGCACAAGACCGGGAGCGTCACGGAGACGAAAGCGGACGTGGCCCTCGTCCTCTCCGACAGGGCGAATTTCGTGATCGCCGTCTACGTGGACAAGTCGCCCGACCACATCGATGACGGCTCCGACGCCGCGACCCTCCTGGGCGCGTACGCGGCCCGGGCGGTCTGGAACCACTTCACCGGGATGACCGGCTACGAGCGGGGCCGCGTCAACACGGCAGACGTCGACTGGACGCCGTTCAAGGGGGGGAAGTGGGGCATCTACACGACGCCGGCTGCGCCGTTTCCCCACCCGGCACGGATGCAGGGCTACCGGGGAGGCGACGGCACATTCTTTCCCTACTTTCCGCACTACGCCGACAGCAGCATCGTCGTGGTCGTTCCCGATGGGTTCCACCCCACGCCGGAAGGGACGAACCTGATTGTCCATTTCCATGGATGGCAGAACGACGACCTGGGCGTGCTGGAGCATTACCTCCTTCCCCAGGCGATGATCGCGGAGAAGACCAACGCGATCCTGGTGATCCCGCAGGGCCCCTGCCGGGCGCGGGATTCGTTCGACGGCAAAATGGAGGACACGCTTGGCTTCCGCCGGATGGTGGAGGACGTGATGGCGACGATGGTGCGCGAAAAGGTGGTTCCCTCGCCCGCGGTAGCGCGCCTGATCGTGAGCGCGCACAGCGGCGGGTATCGTCCGGCGGGCTTCGTCCTGGCGCGCGGAGGGATGTCGGACCTGATCACGCACGTCTTCCTGTTCGACGCGTTTTACGGACAATACGACGAATTCCGGAACTGGCTTCTCCACGGCAGGGGAAAAATCCTCGCCGCATACACGGACTATCTCGTGAAGGAACACAGGGAATTCGCCGCCACGGTCGCCGGCGCGGGGGATCGCTGGTCAATGACGCCGGCCGGCGTGGAGCACGACCAGGTGCCGCAGGCGTTCTTCGCCCGGTGGCTCGCGACGCTGCCGCCGGAATGGAAACTCTCACCAACACGCTAAGGAGCAGAACGACACTCGTATGACGGACCTCAGACAGTACGACGGGACCTCGCGCATTGAAGAGATTGACCTGGAGAAGAGCGGCCGCAAAGCGATGTACGCCCCCACGGAAAAGATACCGATCGTGGAGGTCCCGAACTTCCCGATGCTGGGGAAGCTGACTGCCCTCCGGTTCATCGAATGGGTGATCAAAAACCCCGGGGGCGTGATCTCGCTCCCGACCGGGAAGACGCCCGAGCACTTCATCAAGTGGGTGACGCGCATCCTGGAGCGGTGGGAGACCCGGGAGATCCAGTCGCTCCTCGAGGAGGCGGGGATCGACGGGTCGAAGCCGCCGGACATGCGCTCGCTCTCCTTCGTCCAGATCGACGAGTTCTACCCCATCAACGCCGCGCAGCATAACAGCTTCCACTGGTACGTCAACGAATTCTACATCCGGGGATTCGGCCTGACCCCTTCGAAGGCGCTGCTCATTGATGCGACCGCCCTCGGGCTCCCCCCGGGGCGGACGATGGAGGAGGTGTTTCCCAACAGCGTCGTCGATCTCGCGCTCCGCGTCCGCCAGTGCCGCTCCGATCTCGAGCTCCTGCAGAAAGAAGTCATCAACCGCGTGGACGAGTTCTGCATGGAGTACGAGACGAAGATCCGCGCCATGGGGGGGATCGGATTCTTCCTCGGGGGAATCGGTCCCGACGGGCATATCGCCTTCAACGTCCGGGGATCGAGTGTCTACTCGGTGACCCGGCTCACCGGGACGAACTACGAGACGCAGGCGGCCGCGGCGACCGACCTCGGGGGGATCGAGATCTCCCGCACCCGCCTCGTGATCACGATCGGGCTCGCGACGATCACGTACAACCCGACGGCCACAGCGATCATCATCGCCGCCGGCGATGCCAAGGCTGCGATCGTCAGGCTCGCCGTGGAAAACGAGAAAGGGCCGCAGTATCCCGCCTCCGTCCTGCAGGATCTTCCCAACGCGCGGTTTTACCTCACGCGCGGAGCCGCCAGCCTCCTCACGGAGCGCCGGTTCGAAGACTTCTGCAGGGAGAAGGATCTCACCGCCGATCGTACGGAGGACGTCGTCACCGCGCTGGCGCTTGCCCGTGAGAAACAGTACGTGCAGCTCACGAAGGAGGATTTCGAGCAGGACCGGTTCGGCCGCGAATTGCTCCGCAAGAGCGGGAAGAAACCCGTCGAGCTGGCCGCGGAGGCCCGGAACCGGATCGCCGCCAAGATCGACAAAGGGCTGGCGCACGTTTCGGATACGACGTTCCTCCACACGGAGCCCCACCACGACGACATCATGCTGGGATACCTCGCGCACATCTATCACCTGGTGCGCGATCCGAGCAACAAGCACTTTTTCGCGAACCTCACGTCCGGGTTCACCTCCGTTTCCAACCCGTATTTTCTCTCGATCCTCGTGAAGCTGGAACAGCACCTGGAGACGGGGACGCTCTTCGCGCTCCTGGCGCAGGGGGCGTTCGACACGCACGAGAACGCCGCGCGGATGGAGGACGTCTACCTCTACCTTGACGGCGCGGCGGCGAACAGCCAGGAAATGAAGGACGAGGCGGAAGCCCGCCGGCTGCTCAGGAACCTGGTCGGGTTCTACCAGACGCACGATCTCCACACGCTGCGCAACCGCGTGCAGGAGCTGATAGCCTACTGCCGCTCGCAATACAGCGGGGCCAAGGACCCGCAGCAGGTGCAGCTCCTGAAGGGGATGACGCGGGAGTGGGAGGTCGAGCTTCTCTGGGCCTACTTCGGCATCGAGTCGTACGCAATCCATCCCCTGCGTCTCGGCTTCTATACGGGCGACATCTTCTCCCCCGAGCCCGAGGTGAACCGCGACGTGGTCCCGATCTTCGAGCTGATCAGGAAGGTCAGGCCGAACGTGGTCTCCGTTGCCTTCGACCCTGAAGGGAGTGGGCCGGATACGCACTACAAGGCACTCCAGGCGGTTGCGGAGGCCCTCCGCCTGTACGAGAGGGAGAGCGGGGACTCGACCCTTCGCGTCTGGGGCTACCGGAACGTCTGGTACCGTTACCGTCCCGCGGAAGCCAACCTGTTCGTCCCCGTCTCGATCAACTCGATCACGATGCTCCACACGGCGTTCATGAACTGTTTCGGCTCGCAGAGCGCTGCCTCCTTCCCGAGCTACGAGCACGACGGTCCGTTCTCGGAGCTCGCCCAGAAGATCCAGGTCGGCCAGTACGGCATGATGAAGACGATCCTGGGGAAGGACTTCTTCCTGAAGAACAGCCACCCGCGGCTCCGCGCCGCGCGCGGGATGATCTTCCTCCGCGAAATGGCCCTCGGGGAATTCTACGACATGGTCCGCGAGCTGAAGAAGGTGACTGAAGATGTGGGGTAGAATCAATCTCACGCTCGCAGCGCTGCTCCTTCTCCCTCTCCTCGCCTCAGCGCAGCTCCGCGCGGTACGCGTGGATACGCTGCAGGTGGGGCACGACCGCACCTGGGCGCATCCCTCATGGTCGCCTGACGGGAAGACGGTGTACTTCACCGCCTCGGATTTCAACGGCATCTGGGCGGCCCCTGCAGGCGGGGGCAGAGTCACGCAGATCACCTCGGACCGTGGATCGGGGTACGGGTTCGTCCTCTCGGGAGACGGGGCGCGCATCTCATGGCGGAGGACGCTTCCCGGCGTACTCCCCGGGGAACGGCTGCAGGAGGTGGTCGTCAGGGACCTCCCCGGGGGCTCCCCGAGCGTTCTCGCATCGGGAAGATCGGTATCGCTTCCGGCCTTCGTACAGTCGGAGCCGGTCGTGTCGGTCGGGGACAGGCTGCTGTCGGCGCCTGCCGCCGTCGAGCCTGCTGGCACTGTCAGCGTCCTCGGCGTCGAAGACACGAAAATTGCCGTCCTGCGCGACGGCGTTAAATCGCTGCTGGATCCGTTCAAGGGGGGGAGCTACGTGTGGCCCTCTCTTTCCCCGGACGGGACGAAACTCGTGGCGTATGAAACCGGGAAAGGGACGTTCGTTGCCCGGCCCGACGGTTCGCAGCCGGTCCTGATCGGGCGGCGCGACGCCCCCGACTGGACTCGTGACGGGAAATGGATCGTCTACATGGCCGACACGGACGACGGCCACAGGATCATTTCGTCCTCCGTTGGCTTCGTGTCGCCCGACGGGAGGAGGGAAGGAACTCTGACGGCGGACACGGGGCTCGTTGCCCTCTACCCCCGCTGCTCACCGGTCGATGACCGGATCGTCTGTTCCACGCCGGGCGGCTGGATACTCCTGATCACGTATGCCGGGGGATCCCGATGAGACGCGTCGCGCTGCTCCTGTGCGCGGCCCTCCTGGCCTCAATTCCCCTCCGGGCGCAGCGGACGGATCTGAGCGGGCTCACGTTCTGCATCGATCCCGGGCACGGCGGGTATAACAGCGACGACCGGAACGTCGTCCCTGACCCCGGCGTCAATTTCTGGGAATCGGAGAGCAACTTTGAAAAGGCGCTCCTCCTGCGGCAGCTTCTCTGGCAGCAGGGAGCGACCGTGATCCTCACCCGCACGTCCAATGACACTGTCTACCCCGGGGGGGACGACGAGCCGAGCCTCGCCGCGCGCGTGGAGATCGCCAACGCCAACAACGCGAACTGGTTTCACTCGATCCACAGCAACGCGTTTGACGGGAAGACCAATTACACGCTCGTCCTCATGAGGGAGGACACGGCGTCGAAACAGGCGGCGTCGCCCTCGGCGGCGGCGCTCTCCGGGATACTCAGCCCGGCAATCCGCGCTTTTCTCCGCACGACGGCATCCTATACGGCGCTGGACTACCAGTTCGAAGGGTTCTTTCTTGGCGTGCTCAGCGGGCTCCTGATGCCCGGCGAGCTCTCGGAAGGGTCGTTCCACGACTACCTCCCCGAGTGCCGCCGTCTGCTGAACAACGACTATCACAAGATGGAGGCCTACGCGATCCGGAACGCCTTCATGCAGTATTTCGGCGTGCCGGCCGATCCCCGGGGAATTATCGCGGGAATCCAGACTGACGTGGCGACGGGTGCACCGCTCAATTATACGCGCGTGCGGCTCCTGCCAATAAACAGGGTCTATGCCGGCGACGGGTTCCACAACGGGTTCTTCATGTTCGACAGCCTCTCCGCCGGCACGTACACGCTCCGGTTTGAAACACCCTCCTACAGGACGGATTCGGTGCAGGTCGTCGTCGGGGCGGGGCAGACGGTGTTCGCCGACCGGGGGCTCGCGTCGACCGGATATCCGCCGGTGCTTGCCACGTCGCCGTCAAACGGCGACACGGCTGCCAGCCCGGTTGCCCCCCTTGCACTGAGCTTCTCGGCTCCGATGGATACCGCCTCCGTCCGCGCGGCGTTTTCGATCGTTCCCGCTGTGGCGGGCTTGCTGGGATGGGACCCGAACAACACGGTGCTCACGTTCGCGCCGCAGAGCCATTTTCCCTTCCTCACGAGTTTCACAGTCAAAGTCGACACAGGCGCGCGGAGCCAGTCCGGAGAGCCGATTGACGGGACGGGGAGCGGCACCCCGGGTAACCCCTTCGTGCTCCGGTTTCGCACCAGGCAGGTCCGGCTTTATCCTCCACGGGTCGTTTCCCGCTTCCCTGATTCCGCGATGACCGTGGCGACTCCGGGGCACACGGTGAACATCACGTTTGACGAGCCGCTCGATCCTTCGTCCGTGACAACGGCCAACTTCAGGATCGGACAGGTGGGCGGCCTTCCGTCGCTCGCGCGGACGCTCCTCTACAGCGTCGGCTGCGGAAAGGGAGGAGTGAATATCTTCGTGAGCGCCGGCCTCCAGCCGGGTGCGATGTACGCCGTCAGCATCAGCGGCGCAAAGGACTCGAGCGGGAACACAATCCCGAACTCGGCTCCGATCACCTGGAGCTTCAACGTGCAGAACTCGACGTATGCCATTGCCACTATCGACTCGTTCGATACTGGACCGCTCCAGTGGAGGCAGCCGCTCGCAAGCGCGTACACGACGGGTGTTGATTCCGGCTCGCTCGCCGTCGTGACGAGTCCCGTCTACCCCGCTCTCCAGAGCGATCCGGGGGCCGCCGCGCTGTCGTTCGCGTGGGACACAAGCGCGTCGTCCTGGCTCCTGCGGACCCAGCTTGACACGCTGGCGCCCCAGCGTTCGCTTCTCTGGCCGAAGCTCGGGTCGGTGCTCGAGGCGTACGTCTACAGCGACGGCGACAACGGGCAGTTCCGGTTCGGCGTCGTGGACAGCGTGGATGTCTATCCCGGGGGGAGGCCGCAGAATCACAAGGTCAGCCGGTGGTACCCTCTCACGTGGGTCGGCTGGCGGCTGCTTGAATGGAGCCTCGCGACGGATACGGTCGGCACCTGGCTGGGAGGGCCTTCGCTGGGCGGACAGATAGAGTTCGACGCGTTCCAGCTCCGCTATCTCCCTGGAGTGAGCGCGACATCGGGGCGCATCGGGATCGACCAGCTCCGGATCGCCAGGGCTGTTATCGTCTCGGTCGGCCCGCAGGGAGGGAGCGTCCCTGCGCGATTTGCGCTCGGGCAAAACTATCCCAACCCGTTCAATCCTTCCACGGTGATCGGGTATCTCCTCCCCGTTCAGGCGCGCGTGTCGCTCGTTGTCTATGATATGCTCGGGAGGGAAGTGGAGCGTCTTGTTAACGCAGTGCTCCCGGCGGGCGCGCACACGGCCCGCTGGGCTCCGTCAGGCTGCGCGAGCGGCGTCTATTTTGCCCGCATGGCGGCGTTCGGTCCGGGCGGCGCGGTGCTGTTCGCGGGCACGACAAAACTCACACTCCTCCGGTAGATCGTGGCACAGGACATCCTCGTTCTCGGCGCGGACGGCGGCGGCACGAAAACTACGGGGTTGCTTGCCGATCGGTCGGGAAACGTCGTCGCGCAGCTGCGCGGCGAAGGCTCCAACCAGTTCGTGATCGGGATGGACAATGCCGCGCGTAACCTCGCCGAGCTGGTGGCAGGACTTGCCGCCGGGGCGGGACGTCCCGTCGGATCGATCGCCAGGGGAGTGCTCGGCCTCGCAGGCATGGGAGCGCCGCGGGACAGGCAGGTGCTGATCGCGGCGATCCACGCCCGTCTCCGGGAGATGGGGCATCCCCGTGTGCCCCTCGCCATAGAAACCGACGGGCGCGTCGCGCTCGAAGGGGCGTTCAACGGCGGGCCCGGGGTCGTGGCGGTCGCGGGAACGGGGTCTGTCATCATGGGGAAATCGGCGCGCGGCGAGGCCATTTCCATCGGCGGCTGGGGCCGCGTGCTCGGCGATGAAGGAAGCGGCTATTTCATAGGGCTGGAAGCGCTGAAGGCTGTGTCACGCGAGATTGAAGGGAGGGGGGAAGCCGGTCGCCTGAGAGTCTCGCTCGCTTCCAGGTTCGGGCTTGACACGCGCGATCGCATTATCGCCGCTGTGTACAGGGAGAAGTTTGACATTCCGTCGATCGCCCCGGCCGTCCTCGACGCGGCGGAGGCGGGGGATCGGGTGGCGACAGAGATACTCGGCCGGGCGGCCGCCGGGCTCGCCGAACAGATCGTTGCCGCCATCGCCCGGCTCGGGCTCGAAGGCGGGACAGGGGTCGTGATGATCGGCGGGCTCGTCGACCATGACACCGTGTATGCGAGGCTGCTTGCCGACGCCGTCAGGAAGCAGGCGCCGGGCGCGGACTTCCGCGCTCCTCTCAACGGCCCCGCGCACGGGGCGGTGCTGCTGGCCATCGCCGGCCTGGAGGGCGACTGACAGTGGAGAGATCCTGCACGGCGGCGATCGCACTGGCGTTTGTTGCACTTTCATGCACTCCGCCTGGCACGGCCGTTTCGCCCGCTCCCGTCCGGCGCGCAGCAGCGCTTGCCCCCTCCGCTGACTGGAACACCACCGCGGCGATCGACAGCGTCCTTGCCACGATGACGCTCGAGGAGAAGGTCTCCCAGATGATCATGGTGCGGGCCTTCGGCTACTACTTCAGCACGGACAGCGACATCTTCGAGCGGCTGGCGCACCTGGTGAAGGAGAGGAAAGTGGGGGGCATCATCATGGCCCAGGGGGACGTCTATGCCGAGGCCGTCCTCCTGAACCGCCTGCAGGGGCTCGCCCGCATCCCGCTCCTGGTCGCGGCGGACTTCGAGCGCGGGACGGCGATGCGCGTCCGGCGCGGCACGAGGTTTCCCGAGGCGATGGCGCTGGGCGCCACGCGGAACGCCGAGTACGCATACCAGATGGGGCGGGCCGTCGCGCTGGAAGCGCGCGCCATCGGCATACAGCAGAACTACGCGCCCGTTGCGGATATCAACGACAACCCCCTCAACCCCGTGATCAACACCCGCTCGTTCGGCGACGACCCCATGCTCGTCCGGACGATGGTGGGAGCGTTCGTCCGGGGGACGATCGACGGCGGGTGTCTCGCCACGGCGAAGCACTTTCCCGGCCACGGGGACACGGGGACGGACTCCCACCTGGACCTCCCGGTGATTCCTCTCTCCCGCGCCCGGCTCGATACGGTCGAGCTCTCAAGCTTCCGCGCTGCAATCGACGCGGGCGTCCAGTCCGTCATGATCGGCCACCTTGCGGTCCCGGTGCTGGATTCACTCGGCGTGCCCGCGTCACTCTCGGCGGCCATGGTGGAGACGCTCCTGCGCAGGGAGCTGAAGTTCCGCGGCCTGGTCGTCACGGACGGCCTGGAGATGCGCGCGCTCACGCGCGATTACACCCCCGACAGCGTGGCGGTCCTCGCCGTGCACGCGGGGGCCGATCTGCTCCTCGTGCCTCCCGATCCGGATATCGCGGTCGACGCGGTCGTGGCGGCTGTCCGCCGGGGGGAGATCAGCGAGCGGCAGGTGAACCAGTCAGTCCGGCGGATCCTCGCCGTCAAGCACCAGCTCGGCCTGGACAGGAGGAGGGACGTCGACATCGATGAGATCGCGTCGCGCATCGGGACGCGCGCCCACCGCCACCTTGCACGGGGGATCGCGCAGGACGCGGTGACGCTCCTGCGGAACAGGAACGGACTGCTCCCGGTCGCTCCCGGGAGTTCACCGCGGATCGCGGCGGTCCTTGCCGAAGACGTGGACGACGACCGGACGGACGTCGACAGGCCAGGGAGCCCCGCCACGACCGAGCCGGTCGGAACGTATTTCGCGCAGTTGCTCCGCTCACGCGCCCCGGGGGCTGACATCATCCGCGTGTCGCCCGAAACCGATGCGCGTGAGCTGGGGGAAGCCCTTGCCCGCTCCCGCGCTTCGGACCTCACGCTCCTCTGTCTCTTCGTGAAGGTGCGTACCGCATCGGGAAAGATCGAGCTTCCCGAGTACCTGCGGGCGTTCTCCGCCCGCCTGGCCGATTCCGGCACGCCTCTTGCCGTCATGGTATTCGGGAATCCATACGTCGCAGGGAGCATCCCGGATGCGGCCGCGATCATGTGTTTGTACGGGGACGACGAACCCTCGAGCGAGGCGGCGGCGGAAGCCCTCTTCGGGGAGATCCCGGTGCACGGCAGGCTCCCCGTGGCGATACCCGGCAAATTCCCGTTCGGGAGCGGCCTGGATCTGCCGCAGACGCAGCTCCACCGCGATGATCCCGCCGTGGCGGGGTTCGACGCGGCCGACCTCCAGCGCGTGGATGCCATCATCGGCGCGGCCATTGCCGACTCGGCATTCCCGGGCGCGCAGATCGCCGTGGTGAAGGACGGGCTCCTGGTCGAGGAGAAGTCGTTCGGCCGGCAGACGTATGACCCCTCCTCGCGGCCGATCGACGACGGGACGATGTTCGACCTGGCATCGGTCACGAAGGTCATCGCGACCACGTCCGCGGTGATGAAACTCGTCGACACGGGGGCCATCGGCCTGGACGACCCGGTCGCGAAATACATCCCCTCCTTCGAATCGGGAGAGAAGGCCGCGATCACGATCCGGCAGCTCCTTCTCCATCGCGGGGGGTTCCCGCCGTTTCGCCGCCTCTGGCTGGAATGTCCCGGCCCGGCCTCGGTGATGGACACGATCGCCGCCACGGCGCTCGTTGCGCACCCGGGAGACTCGACGGTGTACAGCGATCTGGGATTCATCACGCTGGGGAAGATCGTCGAAAAACTCACGGGGATGCCGCTCGACGAATTCGCCGCCCGGGAGTTTTTCACCCCCCTCAGGATGCGCAACACGATGTACAACCCTCCCGAATCGCTCCGCGCGCGCTGCGCCCCCACGGAGATCGACACGAGCTGGCGCAGGTCGCTCGTCCAGGGAACCGTCCACGACGAGAACGCCGCCTTCCTCGGCGGCGTGTCCGGCAACGCCGGGCTCTTTTCCACCGCGGGCGATCTCGCCGTCTACATGCAGATGCTGTTCAACCGGGGGACGTACGCCGGCAGGCGCTATCTGTCCGAGCAGACGATCGACGAGTTCATCGGCAAGCGCACAGCGGGGCAGGAGCGCTGGCTGGGGTGGGACATGAGGTCCCCCCGCGGGTCGTCGTCGGGATCGCATTTCTCGGAGGCCTCGTTCGGCCACACCGGTTTCACCGGGACGTGCATCTGGGCGGACCCGACCAGGAAGCTCGCCGTGATTTTCCTGACAAACCGCGTCTACCCGACCCGCGCAAACCAGAAGATCATGCACGTGAGGCCCGCGGTGAACGACGCCGTGATGAAGGCGCTCGGTGCGGGAGAATGACGTGACGGGCGAGCCGACCATTGCGGTGGGAATCGTCGAAGCCCCCTGCGTGACCTTTGAGGGGGTGTTCAGCGTCGGGGAGAGCCCCGCGACCATTCGCGGCCGCTGCACGGCGCGCGTGGAAGGGGGTGCGGTGCTGATCGAGTGCGGCGCCGCGCGGACGACATACTCCCCCGGCATTCTCCTCACCCCCTCGGGCGACGGTGCGCCGTCGTTTCTCCTCTGCGGTGTGACGATCGGCATCAGTTTTCACTGGGAGCGGAAGGAGGACCAGCGGTTTACCGGCGCGCTCCGGCTCCTGGTGCGCGGCGAACGGGTCGTGGCGATCAACGTCGTTCCCCTTGAAGAGTACCTGGCCAGCGTCATTTCTTCGGAGATGAGCTCGTCCGGCTCCACGAGCCTCCTGGAAGCGCACGCGGTCACGTCCAGGAGCTGGCTCCTGGCGCAGCTGGCCCGCTCACGCGCGCTGCGCGAAGGAATGAAGCGCCCCCCATCCCTGCGCGAGGAGAACGGCCTCCGCGTGCGCTGGTACGACAGGGAGGAGCACGACCTCTACGACGTGTGCGCCGACGATCACTGTCAGCGCTACCAGGGGATCACGAAGGCTGCCACGCCGAACGTCGCTCGGGCCATCGACGGGACGAGGGGGGAGGCCCTGCTCTACGATGGGGAGGTGTGCGACGCGCGGTTCTCGAAATCCTGCGGGGGGATCACCGAGCCTTTTAGCATGGTGTGGGAACCGAAGAACGTGCCTTACCTCGTTAACGTGAGGGACGACCGGGGTGGCGCGGGGAGCTCATCCCTTGCTGACGTGGGCGTCGAAAGTGCCCCCGGCGCAGGGCGCTCCGTCCCCCCCGATGTGAGCGTGGAGGCTGCCGCCGGTGCATGGATCCGGAGCTCGCCCGATGCGTTCTGCAACACGTCGGACAGGGAGATCCTCTCACAGGTGCTCCTGAAATACGACCAGGAGACCACCGACTTCTACAGGTGGACAGTCGCCTATCGGCAGGAAGAGATCGCGGCCATCGTGCGGGAAAGGAGTGGCGTGGATTTCGGCGCGATTCTCGACATCGTCCCCGTCGAGCGTGGGCCATCCGGCCGGTTGTCGCTCCTGCGGATCGTGGGTGAGAAGAAGACGCTGACGATCGGTAAGGAGCTCGAGATCCGCCGCACGCTCTCCCGCTCCCATCTCTATAGCTCCGCGTTCGTCGTGGACGCCCTGGATGTGCGCGGCGGCGTGCCGGGGAATTTCATCCTCACGGGGGCCGGGTGGGGGCACGGGGTCGGCCTCTGCCAGATCGGCGCGGCGGTGATGGGCGCCCGGGGCTACGCCCCCCGGGAGATTCTGCAGCACTACTTTCCCGGAACGACGCTGAAACGATTGTATTGATGCAAGTCAACGAACTGCGCAATGGGGATATGTCATTGCGAGCGCTTTGTGCGAATGAATGACAAGCGTCATAGCTATCAACGACAGGGACGAAAATGAAGACTGATAAGGCTAAGTGCATTCTCCTCGCGGCGGTCACCGTGGCGCTGGCGGTTCCGCCTGCCGTCAATGCGCAGCCGGCGCCGCGGCCGGCGAATTTCATCCGGCTCGTTGTTCCGGAAGCCGATACCGTGGAGGCTGCCTCCGGCGTCTACAGGCTGTCGGCCGGGACGGCGCCCGGAAACCGCCTGACGCTGAACGGCGCCCCACTCAAGGTCTACCCGTCGGGCGCCACTGCGGGGCTGCTCTCGCTCAACGTGGGGGAGAATCTCTTCACGCTCACCGCGACCACCCCGCGGGGAGACTCCGTGTCCAAGTCGTTCCTGATCGTCCGGCAGCGGCCGCCCGAAACGACGCCCGACTCCGTGCTTGCGATCGACACGATTATGTCGGAGCCCTCGCAGGAGCTCTGGTTGAACGAAGGGGACCGTCTCGATCTCCAGTTCAAGGGGACCCCGGGGTGCAAGGCGTCCAACGATCTCGGCATTCCCATGACGGAAGTTCCCCCGGCATACACGGGGGGCCTCGGGGGCGTCTACCGCGGCGTCTACACGGTGCGCGACGCCGATACGCTCTCGCTCCGCAGGATACGCTTCCGCCTCGAAAACGGGGCGGGGGCTGTCGCCGAAACGCTCTCGCGGGGGGCAGTCTCGATCCGCTGCAATGATTTTCCCTATATCGGCGTGACAAAAGGGGAGCGTCCCGCGCTTGCATACGGGTTCGGGGAAGACAGGCTCGGCGGTGCAAAGATGTCGTTCATTAACGCCGGCATCCGGCTCGCCGTCACAGGAAAGAGGGGGGGGATGTACCGCGTGGCGCTCGCCCCCGGGCACGAGGCGTGGATCGCCGTGTCGAACGTGGATCTGATACCGAGGGGGGCGCGCCTTCCTGCGGCGCTCACGGAGAACTGGGTGGTGTACGGCGACGCGAAATACGACTACGTCACCGTGGCCCTTCCGCTCCGGCTGCCGTATTCCTCGGACACCGAGACCGACCCGAGCAGGATCAACGTCGAAGTCTACGGGGCGACGTCGAACACCAACTGGATTATCCAGCAGCTCACGGCGAAGGAAATCACGAACGTCTACTATACGGAACCCTCGGCGGGAGTCTTCCGGATCACGATCGAGCTCCGGCACAAGCAGATCTGGGGGTACGAGATCGGGTACAGCCCGGCCGGCCTCGTCATCAAGGTTCGCCGCCAGCCGGAGAGGCTCAAGATCAAGGCGCTCACGTTCGCGCTCGACGCGGGGCACGGGGGCGAAAACCTCGGTGCCCTCGGGTCCACGGGGGCGCTCGAGAAGGATATCAACCTCGCCGTGGTCCGCGAGCTGAAATCGATCCTGGAGGACAGGGGGGCGCGCGTCGTCCTGACGAGGGACCGGGATACGGACGTGACAATGGCGGACAGGGTGCGCAAGGCGGTCACATCCGGAGCGGACCTGCTGATCAGCGTCCACTCCAATTCTGTCGGCTACACGACGAATCCGGAATACACGAGGGGGACGGCGACGTTCTACAAGCACATCTGCTACCGCCCCCTGTCGCTCGCCGTTGTCAGGGAAGTCCTGAAAACGGGCCTCCCGCTCTTCGGCAACGTCGGCAGCTTCAACTTCTCGCTCAACGCGCCGACGGAGCTCCCGAACGTCCTTGTGGAGATGGCGTTCGTGTCGAATCCCCAGGACGAGATGCTGCTGACGGACCCGGAATTCCGGCACAAGATCGCGGAGCGGATCGTGGACGGGGTGGACGACTTCCTGGATGCATGCGATGAGTGAAGCGCGCGGTGAGGGGCCCCCGGCGTCGATCCGGCTCTGGACGGTGGAGGACCTCCCGGATGTCCGTCGCATCGGCTGGGAGACCTGGAAGGCGACGTACGGACCGTTCATTCCCGAGGCGGACCTCAAGGCGTACCACGACGAGCACTATTCGGAGGAGGCCCTCCGCAAACGGTTCCCGCTCCCGGCGACGCGCGGGTACATGGGGCTCGTGGGAAACGCGCCGGCGGGCTACATGATCATGTCGTGCGACGAGCGCGAGAAGCGCTGCAACGTCTCTTCTATTTATATCCGACCCTCCTGTCAGGGGCGCGGGCTCGGCTCCATGCTCATGGGTGAGGCGTTCCGCTTCGCGCGCGAGGCCGGATTTGACAGGGTGTGGCTCGGCGTCATGTCGCAGAACGCCCCCACGATCGCGTGGTACCGTTCGCTCGGATTCACGTTCGTCGAGGAGGAGCCCTTCACGATGGGACGCACGACAGTTCTCCACTATATCGGCTACCGGCTCACCTCATCTGACCTTCCGAACCAGACTCCGGCCGCTCATGGATCAGCCTGAACGGCGAAACCCCTGGCTCTGGGTTCCGTCGCTTTACTTCGCCGAGGGCCTCCCGTACGTCATCGTGTTGACGGTCTCCGTCATCATGTACAAGCGTTTCGGGATCTCGAACACCGACATCGCGCTCTACACGAGCTGGCTCTACTTCCCCTGGGTCATCAAGCCGCTCTGGGGGCCGCTGGTGGACCTCGTCAGGACGAAGCGCTTCTGGATCATCCTGATGCAGCTGGTGATCGGGGGATCGCTTGCCTCCGTTGCGCTCACGATACCTGTCCCCGGTTTCTTCCGGGCGACGCTTGCCGTGTTCTGGCTGATGGCGTTCAGCTCGGCCACGCACGACATTGCGGCGGACGGGTTCTACATGCTCGGGCTCCGCGAGCACGAGCAGGCCACGTTTGTCGGCGTGCGGAGCACGTTCTACCGCATCGCCATGGTCACCGGCCAGGGGCTTCTCGTCGTCGTGGCGGGGTCTCTGGAAGCGTACACGGGGGGAAACACGGCCTTCGCCTGGTCCGTGACGTTCGGGATACTTGCCGCGATGTTCGTCGTCTTTTTCGTGTATCACAGGTTCATGCTCCCGTACCCGGCGTCCGACCGGCAGGTTCCTCCCGCCGGGGACCGGCACCCCGTAGCGGAGTTTTTCGGCGTGTTCCTCGCATTCTTCCGCAAGCCGCGCATCGGCGCGACGCTGGCATTTCTCCTCCTTTACCGGCTTGCGGAATCGCAGCTCATCAAGATGGTCACGCCGTTCCTCCTCGACCCGCGTTCGAAGGGGGGACTCGGACTCACCACGAGTGAAGTCGGTATTGTCTACGGGACCGTCGGCATCATCGCGCTGACGCTGGGTGGTCTCGCCGGCGGATTTGTCATTCCCCGCAGGGGGCTCCGGTTCTGGCTCTGGCCTATGGTCATCGTGATGCACCTCCCCGATCTGGTGTTCGTGTACCTCTCCCAGACGCAGCCGGAGAGTTTCCTCCTCATCAACGTCGCCGTCGCGCTCGAGCAGTTCGGGTACGGGTTCGGATTCACCGCCTACATGCTCTACATGATCATGGTCTCCGAAGGGGAGCACAAGACCGCGCACTACGCCCTCTGCACGGGCTTCATGGCGCTCGGGATGATGTTGCCGGGGATGGCGAGCGGGGCGATCCAGGAGTGGCTCGGGTACCCGCATTTCTACATCTGGGTGATGTTGTCGACGATCCCGGGCTTCATCGTCACTGCGATGATCACCATAGACAAGAGTTTCGGAAAAAGGACCGAGGTGCAGCAATGAAAAGGAAATCCGGCCGGGCCGAGGGGCGTTCGAAGCCCCTCTTCACCGCGTTTGTCCCTTCGGGTGCGGGCACCGGGGCCGCGCGGACGGTCGCCCAGATCGCTGCAAGCGGCCTGGTCGGC
>Ga0335079_10001597_pt1 | contig 25906 bp, 26 predicted proteins | sample Lox_Sample_33_FD_206719 | JGI IMG/M metagenome (GOLD analysis project Ga0335079, IMG submission 206719) | Soil microbial communities from Loxahatchee National Wildlife Refuge, Florida, United States - Lox_Sample_3.3 | ecosystem: Environmental > Terrestrial > Soil > Wetlands | place: USA...
CGACGGCGTGGCATGGATGGAGCCGCAAAACAGACCAGCCTGGAACTGCTGATCGGGACTGAGAAGGGACGTGTCGACGATCGTGCCTGTGCCCAACGGGCCGTTGTCGCAGTTACCTCCCGCGCAGGGGACGGGCCCGGCGACCAAGCCGCTGTCGTAGCGCCAATTGAATCCCAGCCAGGGGCCGTTCTTCCACGGTTGATATTGAAGATGGGTGGTCTGGTTGAATTTTTCGTCATGATCGATGCGGAAGACCCCTCCAGGCGCGGAAGGAGTTGCTCCCGCTCCTCCGACCTGTGGCGCGAAGAAGCGCGCCGCCACGCTGGAGAAGACCATCAAAGCTGAGAATCCATGCAGGCTTGGCATGCTGATGCGCCCCGCGTAGCCAGGAATCTTGGAGCGATCCCATTCGATGGGAAAGGTGATCGGCGTCGCTCCCAGCACACTGAAATCGTAGGCGTTATGAGTGTACTTCCAGATGTATTCACCGGAAAAAACCACGTATCGTCCGAAGGCCTGTTGAATGCCGGCATGGAATTCGTTGCGCCATCCGGGAGAAAACGGTGTGATGCCGGTTCCGGAACAGAGAAGCAGAGGATTCAGGACAGGCGAGCCACATCCCAGGTCCGACAGGATGAGGTTTTCGTTGAAGGGGGTTTCCAGCAGGCGAGCATAGGAAACGCGTAAAACCGTGTTGCTCGGTTTGATGTTATACGCAATGCCAAGTCGCGGCTCAGCTTCGCGATGGGTAGTAAAACCGTTGTAGAAATCGCCGCGCACGCCAAGATTGAATGTCCAGTTGTGGCTGGTGATCGAATCCTGCAGAAACAGAGAGAGCTCCTTCACGTCGGTGTGGCCATCGAATGAAAACGCAGTGCCGCCGCGAGTAAGGTCGAAGGGTGCAAGCGTGGTGCAAGGTGCTTCAATCGGGATACCGTTGGCATTCACGCAGGGATTCCCCGCGGCTCCGGTCAGAGAACCAAGGAAAGTAGGATCGACAATGCCGATGGTGTCGTTCTCATTCAAGAATGTCTGTTCGTAGGTTATCCCGGCTTTTACATTGTGAATTCCCTTAACATAAGACACGTTCGAACGCAGGCCGGCATTGGTGAGAGTGCGATTCTGACCTACCGTTTGGGATTGAAGATCCGGCACAAGGTCCGCGAACGGATCCGCGCTGGGGTAGTAATTGAACTGGTCGCGACGGACGAACCCTCCAAGAGTAAATACAGCGGCCGAACCCATGAGCCGGGTCCACGAAGGCGCAATGTTGAACGTCCTGATCTGAGACCGCTGGTTGGAGGGGCCGACGGGAAGGCCATCGGGGCCAACCCCACCGTTGTCGACGACAATTCCCGACCACGCGGTCGCATTTTGAGCGTCGAACGAATTTGGAGTCTGGAACCATGAACGTGTGAAACCGAGATTCAGATGGATGGAGTCGGCGGACGAAATCTGGTAGTCCACGCGGTCGAAAAGGTTCTCTTGGTTGCCTTTGTCGTGCATTACTGCGAACTCTGGAGGGTCAAGAAAGCGCCCGCTGTTGAGGCCATTGGCGGAGATGAAATTGCCCCAGTTGCGGCCGCCAAAACCCAGGTTGAACGCGAGATTGGAACTGCCAAATGAGCCGTAGGATGTGGTCACGCTGCCTTTTGGAGTAGTCATGCCTTGTCCGGAGCGGGTGGTCACGTTGATGACCACACTGGTCTTGTCGCCAAACTCAGCCGGTGGCGCACCCGAAATCACTTCCAACGATTCAATGGAATCAACCGGAATCTGGTTCGAGAAGACTTTGCTCTGCTGATCCGTAATGGGCTGTCCATCGACTGAAAATGAGTTCTCGGCGTGATCTCCAAGGCCATGGAACAGGCCGTTGGAATCCGCTGCAATTCCAGGAGTGGCGAGTGTCACTAAGGAACTCACGGAGGATGAAGCGCTTTCGAGAGGAATCTTGTCGAACAAGCCGCGATCCACGTCGGTGTGGAAGGTGGGGTCGTTCTCCACAAGGTCTCCGCCAGTTTCGCCTTCGACCGTGACGGTGGTGGAGGATTCAGCTACCTGGAGCGCCAGCTTCAGGGTTATGGGGACGGCAGACTTCGCGTCAACGTCCTGGGCAAGTGGGGCGAAGCCAACGGCTACAACAGTCAGGTGGTAGAGATTGAAGGGTATGTTGGGAATCGTAAAAACGCCGGAGCTGTCAGTGAGCACCGTGCGGTCGAAGGCGCTGACCGGGTTGTGAATCCGCACTGAAGCGTTGGGGATAACAGCGCCGGTCGGATCCACGACGCGACCACTGATGGAGGTCGAGTTGCCCGCGGACTGAGCGGAAGCCGAGATCGCACAAAAACATAGGAATGGGCCAAATACCCAAAGAAAACGCGTACAAGAAGTAAGCATGTGCCTCTCCTGTATGAATGCGAGGTGTCTTTACCCAGACCTGATCAGATATCGAGTCAGAGATAGCTAGGCAACAGGAGGCGGGCGAACACGGAGAAGCGAGGCGAACCCCAGCGATGGGCTCGGCAAGCATCGGCGATTAGGGGGTCCGGTGCGCCCGATAACGGGAACTGAGAGGTAGCTGGCAGTCGCGATGACTCCAGCATGCGCGACCGAACAGAGCGAACAGTCGTGGCTGGGAAGCTTGCCGGCATCGGAGTGCACGTGAATCGCCTGCACTACACCAACGCAGGCAACAAGGACAATACAGAGAAGGCACAGTGCCTGATCAGAGAATCGTCGCCGCGGTGTTGACGTTTCCTGGATCAATTGATAGCCCCAAACCTACGCTCAGCTTGCACCGGTTGGGAAACCCGAGCAACCGGTGTGGGTGCGATGCGAACAGGTGGGGCTTTGGTTGTCTGGGTTGAGGAATGGGTTGACTACAGACCGAAAAGCTCGCGCAGGCGCTTGGTCTGGGCGCGGCTGACGGGGATTTCGGTTTGCTTCTTGTCGTCCATACGCAACTGATAGGAACTCTTGAACCAGGGCACGACTTCCTTAATGCGGTTGATATTGACCAGGAAAGAGCGGTGTGCGCGCCAGAAAAGATTCGGATCAAGGCTGTCGAGCAGTTCCTCGAGCGTGCGGCAATTGGACTGGCCTTCCATGCCGTTGGGGCCAGAGGTGACAACGGTGATGACCCCATCCTCGATGGAAGCGAAGCAGACGTCTTTCTGGCTTACCAGGAACATGCGTCCAGCGGCTTTGAGCAGCAGCTTGGAAGCCTGAGGCTTCTGGGATTCGAGCAGGCGGACCAGCGTTTCTAGTTTGTCGGAGGAGGGCGTGCTGCCTTCCATCTGGGACCGCGCCTTCTGGACAGACAGAGCGACGCGTTTCTTGTCGAAGGGTTTGAGCAGGTAATCCACGGCATTGACTTCGAAGGCCTTAACCGCGTACTGGTCGAAAGCGGTGGCAAAGACGATCTTGGGCAGAGGCACTTTGCGATCCAGCAGCTTCTTGATTACGCCGAAACCGTCGAGCCCGGGCATTTGAACGTCGAGAAAAACCAGGTCCGGGTTATGTTCGCGGATGAGGTTGATGGCTTCGACGCCGTTCTTGCCCTGGGCCACGACATCCACGTCGCCGACACCTTTCAACAAGAAGGCGAGTTCATCGCGGGCAAGCTGCTCATCGTCCACGATTACAGCGGATAACGGCATGCCATCTCCATGCGGGTGCCAGAATGCAGCGCGGCGAATTCAGCATAGCAGAACGATCCCACCCTCGGAAGGTGCTTAGACGATGGGGTTCGCCTGAATTGACGGGATAGCCGGTGGGTTTTCAATCGACTTGCCGCAGTATGGGCAATAGGCGGCGCCCGCTTCGACTTCGTGCTGGCAAACCGGACAACTGGGATGCAGCCTGCAGTTGCACCTGGGGCAGTAGTTGAAGGCGTTCTGTACAGTGCTTTTGCACTGTGGGCAGGAACTCAGGAGTGGCTGGCGCAGAAGGAAATAGAGAATAATGCCGAGACCGTTGGTCACGAAGATTGCCACCAGCGTCCACAGCAGGCGGTTCATGCCGCGGCGGCCGGCGTCGCGATTCACATATCCGATGAGCAGAAGCAGACAGCCGAACAGTCCTCCCACTAAGATTCCGAGGGGGATTCTTCCCCACATAGGCGGAGCGTCCGGCTGTCGGGCGATAACGACATTGAACACGATTTGCATACTGGCGAAAGCGATGACGGCCAGCACGATTGCCCACCCGGGAATAATGCGCAATTCGTCTGCAAAGCGGGAACGACCTTGTGGTTTCAACATTCGAGTTCTCCCTGTACCTTCCATCGGCGCTGGTCTCGGGTTGCGCCGTGGTGCCGTGAGCTATGTGACCCACGAAGCAGAAAAAGCATGCTGACGACAAGCGTTGGTGCTATCCAGACCATAAGAAATCCCACCTGCCAGACGGGCCCCGAGAGCTGCATTGACTGAGCCATCCACTCGAAACCGCGCCACAAGATCGAAGTCGTGATAGCTCCGGAGAGGCCGACCAGCAGACAAGCCATGGCCACCAGCCAAGCCCGCTCCCGGCTTTGCTGCAACTGAAGCGCACGCATGCGAACTCGCTGCTGGGTCGCCCGGACTAGTTCTGAATCAGCTGCCAAAGGCACGGAGCGCAATACAGTTATTATCTTTCCCACCTGTTCCGCATAGCTGCGGCAGGACTGGCAATTCTGCAAGTGATCCTGCAGCCGCGCCTGTCTCTCGCCAGCGAGAGGAGATCGCCCTGCACCGGCGATCCATTCACGAACTTGCTGATGCGGATCCTGCGTCATGACTGAGATCCTTTCAGGCGGGGCAGCAGTGCATTCAGCCCACGGTACAGACGAGACTTCACAGTGCCCAAAGGCGCTCGCGTTACGGCAGCAATTTCGTCGAGCGTCAAACCCTCCTGAAACCGCAGAACGATGGTCTCGCGGTACTCAACTGGAATCGCCGCTAGCGCGGCCCTTATCTCTACGGCTTGCTCGTGCTCTGCCAACAGGTCAAAGGCGGAAGGCTCATCAGAGGCCGGAACAAGCGGAGCGTGCTCTGTATCGTCAAGCAGAGCGTCCAGGCTGGCCGGGTGCTTCTTGCGCAGATGGTCGATGGCGAGATTACGCGCCACGCTGAACAGCCAGGTGCTGAACTCATGTTTGCCATCGTATTGATGCCCGCGTTCCAGCACGCGAATCCAGGTTTCCTGAAACAAGTCCTCAGCCAGGGCGCGATTTCCGGTGAGATGAGTCAGATAACGGAGCAAACGATGCTGATATTGTTCGATCAGGCGATCGAGCAAATCGGGGTCACGGCGGCGAAGGCCATGAGCGATGGCTACGGTTTCTGACTCCATCCCGGTCACGAAGTAGTGGGCTGCGGCGTTCATGCTACCGGGATATACGTGGCGGGATCAAAAAAAGACGCAGGAACGCAGTTCAGGTCTCCGTGATGCCGCCAAGTCATTGAGGGGAAAGGAGAAGGCTCATAGAGATTTGACCCTCAAATTTGCTTAGTAAAGAGATGATGTTCGCGGTCCTGAAAGCCGAGTTTGCGGTAGAACTGGTTGGCATTGTGGTTATGCTGTGTGACTTCCAGGTGAAGAGCGCGGACGCCCAAAGCACGCGCGGCCTGCTCAATAAAAGCCACGGCTTGCCGGCCCCACCCGCGCCGCCGGTGGCTCTCAAGAAGGAAGAGTTCGTCGACGAATGCATCGCGGCCGAGAAGTTCCAGGCTGTAACCGAAAGTCAGCGCGACATAACCCACGACGGCTTCCCGGTCACAGATGAGCCAGATGCCTCCCAAAGCGGGGTCTTGCAGCAGCCCGCGCACGGCCGTTTCGGCTCTTGCCCGATCGAACGGATGATGATCGAAGGCGTAGTACTCACACATCAAAGACAACAATGTGTCCACGTCGGAATCGGCGGCCATCCTGAACGCGGGCTGCATGGCGTCAGGCGACGATCTCCAAGGCGAGTGCCATGCCCATTCCGCCGCTTACGCACAATGTGGCTACGCCGCGAGCGACTTTCCTTCTGAGCATTTCATGCAGCAGGGTAACGGTAATGCGCGCGCCAGTGCAGCCAATGGGATGGCCGAGCGCGATAGCGCCTCCGTTTACGTTGAGTTTGTCGCGATCAAGATGCAGGTCGCGGTCGCAGGCAAGGACCTGGGCGGCAAAGGCCTCGTTCAGTTCGATGAGGTCGAAGTCAGCGAGACGAAGTTGATGCTTCGCTTCCATCTTCCGCAACGCAGGAACCGGGCCGATGCCCATGATTCGCGGATCGACGCCGGCAGAAGTGACCGCGAGAATTCTGGCGAGCGGCCGGAGATTGTGCTGCTTTACAAAAGTGTCACTGGCGATGACAAGCGCGGCGGCGCCGTCGGTAATGCCCGAGGAGTTGCCAGCGGTGATCGATCCGGTTTTCGAGAAGACCGGTGCGAGTTTGGCGAGTTTCTCCATGGTGGCGCCGAGGAAGGGATGCTCGTCCGCGGAGAAGGTTTGAGTGCCTTTCCTGCTCTCGACTGTGACCGGCACGATCTCGTCGCGGAACCGGCCGGCAGCGATTGCGGCCGCGGCGCGTGTTTGCGAGCAAAGCGCGAACTGGTCCTGCTCTTCGCGGTTGATCTTGTACTGCTCGGCAAGAACTTCGGCGGTTTCACCCATGACCATTTTGGCGAGCGGACAGAAGAACCCGTCCCGATACATGCCGTCCACGAGTTCCTGATTTCCCAGGCGGTAGCCCCAGCGGGCGCCGTCGAGATAATAAGGCAGGCGGGACATGGACTCCGTGCCGCCTGCCAGCACGCAATCGAGATTGCCAGTCGCGATCTCCTGATGTCCCAGGGCGATGGACTTCATGCCAGAGGCGCAGGCTTTATTGACCGTGAAGGCGGGAACCTCCTGCGGAACGCCGCTGCGGACAGAGATCTGACGGGCGGGGTTGGGGCCGCCCCCTGCCTGGCGGGCATTGCCGAAAATGGTCTCCTCGATCTGCTCGGGACGAACGTTGGCGCGGTCCATGGCGGCTTTGGCCGCGACGACACCCATGTCAGCAGCCGTCATGGAAGCCAGCGAGCCCCCGAATTTGCCGATGGGCGTACGAACAGCGGAAAGAATATAAGTGTCGCGCACGGCGCCTCCCGCAATTTTCCAGTCTAGCACCGGAGCCCGCGTGCGGTTTTAGACGCCTCGCGTTCGGTGGCTTGGACGAAGTAAACTGAGGTTTCATGCACTATATCTATGGCATTCATGCTGTGGCAGAGGCGCTGAAAGCGCGCGGACGCGCGTTCGCGTGGGTAGGGGTAGCGCAGGAGAGGCACGACCTGCGATTGCAGCGAGTCATTGACGAGTGCCGGAAACAGGGAGTTGCCGTGCGATTTGTGACGCGGGCAGAGTTGGATCGCATGGCGGGGAACAATGCGCATCAGGGAGTGGTCGCGGTCACTTCGGCCAAACAATATAACGACCTTGACGATGTGCTGGCGGGAAAACGGGGTCGGCATTCGCTGGTGGTAGTGCTTGATGGTATTGAAGATCCGCACAATCTGGGGGCGATTCTGCGCACTGCGGATGCCGCAGGGGCGGATGGCGTAGTGATCCCTGAGCGGCGCGCCGCCGGTGTGACCGCAGCGGTGGCTAAGGCGTCGGCGGGGGCGAGCGAACACTTGCCGATTGCGAAGGTCACGAACATTGCGCGCACGCTGGAGGAATTGAAGGCGAATAACCTTTGGACGGTGGGCTTGGACGAGCGGGGCCCGCAACTCTACGACTCGCTCGACTACAACATGGACTGCGCGGTTGTGCTGGGGGCGGAGGGCCGCGGCTTACACGACCTGGTGGCCCGGAAATGCGACTTCCTGGTCTCGATTCCAATGCTGGGCAAGGTGCCGTCGTTGAACGTCTCGGTTGCCGCGGGTGTGGTGCTGTATGAAATCGTGCGCCAGCGGCAGAAAAAGAACTCATGAGACTGCTGCCTACGCTCTGTGTGCTTTGCTCATTGGCGGCGCCCGGCCTTGCGGTGGATCGCGACGCATTCACATTCACCAACTACGATCTGAACCTGCGGATTGAGCCGGAACAGCAGAGGCTGGCGGTGCGCGGCAAGATCGTCCTGCGGAACGACAGCCGAATTCCACAGAAGAACCTCGCCTTGCAGATCTCCTCAACACTTGGATGGCGTTCGATAAAAGTGGGCGGGAACTCAATAGATTTCACTTCGCATGAATACGCTTCCGACATCGATCACACAGGAGCATTATCGGAAGCAGTTCTGACACTGCCTCAGGCAGTGCCGCCTCAGGCGACGGTCGAGCTTGAGGTTGGCTACGAAGGCACGGTCGGGGTCGATGCCACGCGCTTGACGAGGATCGGCGTGCCCAAAGAGAAAGCGGAACACAGCGATTGGGACCGAATCAGCAAGTCGTTCACCGCGATTCGCGGCATCGGCTACGTGGCGTGGTATCCGGTAGCGGTGGAATCGGCGAACTTGTCAGAAGGCAACAGCGTATTCGAGGCGGTTGCACGCTGGAAGGAACGTACCCAGGAATCAGGCATGACGATCCATGTGGAATATTGGCAGGGTGATTCCGAGGTTTCGTCCAGCGTTGTGTGCAACGACTGGGCGAGCGGAGTTACGACGAAAGGAGACAATGTGGCGGACTGCCGTTTTTCACCGCTAGCTCGGACGGTACCTGTAGTCGCCGCAGCGCCATACGCGACGCAAACGCAGGCGAGCACGACCGTCTATTACCTGGCGGAACACAAAGCAGCCGCCGAGAGTTATTTGCTGGCCGCGGAGCTGGCTGGCGCCGTGGTTACCGACTGGTTCGGTCCGGTGCGGCGGCAGCCCAGAGTGGCGGAGTTGCCGGATCCGGACGATGCTGCTTTCGACAGCGGGGGAATGCTGCTGGCGCCACTGCGCAGCGGCGACTCAAGAGCCTACGCACTGGACGCGGTCTATCAACTGGCAAATGCGGCGTTCAACTCGCCCCGTCCATGGATCGAGGAAGGACTGGCGCATTTTGCGCAGGCTGTCGCGCGGCAGCAAGAAGGCGGGCGACAGGCGGCCCTGGATTTCCTCGGCATGCAGCGGGCAGCCATCGCCGCGGCTGAACAATCTGGTGAAGAAGAACAAAAAGACGAGGAAGCGCGCGAGTCGCTGATCAATACCGGCAGGGAAGAGTTCTACCGCAGCAAAGCCATGTATGCCTGGTGGATGCTTTACGACATGATCGGTGAAAACGCACTCAAGAAGGCCGTAGCTGCTTACCAGCCGGAACAGGACAAGCAACCTGCATACGTGCAACATCTCGTGGAAGCGCAAAGCAAACGCGACCTGGAGTGGTTTTTCGATGACTGGGTTTACCGCGACAGAAAACTGCCCGATTTTCGCATTGAGTCTGCCTATCCGCGGGCCACGGTAAATGGGGGTTACGTGGTCACCATCACTGTGGAGAACCTTGGGAGTGCCGGAGCCGAAGTTCCCGTGATCGTGCGTATGGAGGGCGGCGATACCGTGAAACGGGTTGAAGTGCGCGCCCACGCTAAGAGTGTCACACGGATAGAAGCTGCTTCAACGCCGAAAGAGGTCGTGGTTAATGACGGAAGCGTCCCGGAGAGCGACATGACCAATAATTCCCTTAAGATTGAAATTCCGTCGAAGTAAAGAGATGCGCAGCGAATCAGCGTAAAGCTTCGACAGGAGGTCGGTTTGGCCTACATACAGTTTCTGGGGGCAGCGGGAACGGTCACCGGTTCCAAGCATCTGGTTAGTACTTCTCCTGATCCAAAGGGCGAGGATGGGTTGCAGGTGCTGATTGATTGCGGCATGTTCCAGGGGCCCAAGGAATGGAGGGAGCGCAACTGGCAAGACACGCCGCTGCCAGCGCGCAATGTGGATGCGGTGGTTCTGACGCATGCTCATCTAGATCATTGCGGCTGGATCCCGCGCCTGGTGAAGGAGGGCTTTCGCGGCCCGATCTATGCGACCCCGGCGACCATTGATCTTTGCGGAATCATCCTGCCTGATTCCGGTCACCTGCAGGAAGAAGATGCGGCGTTCTATAACAAGACTCGAAAGTCGAAGCATAGCCCGGCCTTGCCTCTCTACACGCTGGAAGAAGCGCAAGCCTGCATGCAATATTTTCGTCCCGTACCATTTGGAGAATCCCGGGACTTGTCCGGCAAGATGACTTTTCGCTTCGTGCATGCAGCTCACATACTCGGCTCGTCTATGGTGGAACTGATACTGCAGGTGAACGGGCAAACACGAAAGCTGCTGTTCACAGGCGATGTGGGAAGAGTGCGTGACCGGAATGTGGCTCCCGGCAAGGTAGTGCACACCGGGCCGGTAGAAGGGGAAACTGCGGACTTGCTTGTGATGGAGTCCACCTACGGAAACCGCCAGCACCCGACAAACGACCCGCGCCCGGAGCTTGCCGCGCTGATCAACCAGACGATAAAGCGAGGCGGCAGCATAGTAGTGCCGGCGTTTGCGGTGGAACGGACCCAGAAATTTGTCTTCATGTTAAAGGAACTGATGGAGTCGCAACAGATTCCCCGAGTCCCGGTGTACTGCGACAGTCCCATGGCGATTAAGGCCGTGGAGATATTTCTCAAACACAAGGAAGAGTACAGCGAGGAAACCTGCCGGCTCATCGAAAAGTACGGCTCGCCATTGGAATGGCCAGGGTTTACATTTGCACTGACGCCAGAGGAATCTAAGAAAATCAACGACACGGTGTATCCCTCGATCATCATCTCTTCGAGCGGCATGGTGACCGGCGGACGCATCCAGCATCACCTGGCGCAGAAGCTACCTGATCGCAAGAACACCGTAATATTCATTGGTTTTCAGGCGCCAGGAACGCGTGGTTTCACCATCAAGAGCGGGGCCGCGGAGGTGAAAATTTTCGGGGAGATTGTGCCCATCCGGGCGCAAATCGCCGCACTCGAGCAGTTCAGCGACCACGCCGATCCCCCGGAATTGCTGCACTGGCTGCGCACATTCCCCAAGCGCCCATCTTCCACGTATCTTGTGCACGGCGAACCGGCGGCCGCATCCCAGTTGCGCGATTCCATCAGCAAGGAACTTGGGTGGAAGGTGCAGATCGCGCAGTGGATGCAGAAGATTCAAATCACATGACGGAGCCAGACACGACCGATGTAGTGAGGTCCTATGACAGAAAGTGAGCTGAAAAAACATCTCGAGACGGCAGAGAAGAGCCCCAAGCAGATAGCGGCCGCGGTTTCCGGGCTTTCAGACAGAGTCCTGCGCTACAAGCCTGCCCCAAATAAATGGTGCATTCTGGAAATTCTGGCTCACCTGGCGGACGCGGAAGTAATCAATGCCTACCGGTTGCGGCAGATGCTGGCGGACAAGGACCCGGTGATCGCGCCGATCGACCAGGATGCATGGGCAGAGCATCTAGGCTACCTCGAATGTTCCGTGCCGGAACTGATCGCCCTGTATGGCCTGAACCGACACGCCACTCTTCAGTTGCTGCGGCGGACGAATCCCAAGGATCTGGAGAAATCGGCCTACCATCCTGAATTGAAGAAGCCGCTGACCGTCGCGGACCTGGTGGAGAGAATTTCGGCTCACGGTACGAACCATCTGGCGCAGATCGAACGATTAAAGAAGGAAGCGAAGGGGTAGCGTTCGGAGCGGATATCAGGAAACCGAGGTCGTAAATCGGACCAGCGCATCCAGCTTAGCCATGGCCGCGCCAGAATCGATCGAATAGGTGGCTAAAGGCAAAGCGCTTGCGAGGTGTTCCGCCTTTCCCGCTGCCACCAAAGCGGCGGCCGCATTCAATAGAACTACATCGCGTCGCGGGGACCTTTCGCCGCCCAAGACTGCCCGGATGATGGCGGCATTCACCGAAGCATCTCCGCCCGAAATGTCTTCCAAGGCCGCACGCGTCATTCCGAACTCCTCTGGCGTGACTTCGTAAGTTTTCACGCTGCCGTCGCGAGCTTCGGCGATGCGGGTTGGCCCTGTGATGGTGATTTCGTCCAATCCATCCCGGCCGTGCACCACGAGCGCGTGCCTGAGGCCCAACATGCTGAGCGCCTCGGCAAGTTTTTCGACAAGCTCCAGGGAATACACGCCGACCACTTGCGCCGATGCCTGAGCAGGATTCGTCAAGGGGCCGAGCAGATTAAATACCGTGCGCAGCTTCAGTTCCCGTCGTACCGGCTGTACAAACTTCATGGCGGAATGCATCGCCGGGGCAAAGAGAAAGGCGATTCCGGTTTCCTTCAGGCATGCCACTAATTGCTGCGGCTGAAGGTTAATATTCACGCCCAGGGCCTCCATCACATCCGCGGAACCACATTTCGAACTCAAGCTGCGGTTTCCGTGCTTCGCTATCCGGATGCCCGCTCCTGCTGCCACAAGGGCAGTGGCAGTGGAAATGTTGAATGTGCCGCTGGCATCGCCGCCGGTTCCACAGGTGTCGACCAGGGCGTCGCGTTCGGTGCCGCTCACGTCGACGGAGGAATCCGGCGAAAGCGGCAGTTGCGTGGCTGCAGCACGAATGGCTTCCGCGAAACCGACGATCTCTTCGACGGTTTCCCCTTTTAGGTGCAGTGCTACGAGCAATGCCGCGATTTGGGCATCGCTACAGCGGCCACTCAGGATGTCGGCCATCACCGCATGCGCTTCCTGGCGAGTAAGCGACTGCCGGTGGCTAATGACACGGTGAAGGGCGTCGAGAATCATGAGATCTCTCTAAGAGTAGCATCGCCGACAGACTCGACGCAGAACCGGAACGGTCATCCGAGATGGTTGGAGCTCACACCTCTCGGTGAGACATGTTGTTTGCCTCGGCTGTGACGCTTCGATAAAATGAGCAGTTTGCTGCCCGCTGTCAAAAGCCGCAAGCAAGATCCTTCCGTCATAGGTCAGGTCGGGAATCATTTATGAAAATCCATGAGTACCAGGCGAAAGCAATCCTGAAGAAGTATGGTGTCGCGGTGCCGCGCGGTGAAATGGCCGAAACCCAAACCCAAGCCGAAGCGGTGGCTAATCGGTTGTTCGACGCGGGTGCGAGTGGTGCGGTGGTGAAGGCACAAATCCACGCAGGAGGCCGAGGCAAGGGCGGAGGCGTAAAGCTGGCCAAATCGGTCGGGGAGGTTTCCGAATTCGCTTCGCGAATTCTGGGCATGACGTTGATTACGCACCAGACTGGGCCAGAAGGCCGGGTGGTGCGGCGTTTGCTGATAGAAGAGACGCTCCCGATCGAACGCGAACTCTATCTTGGAATCCTGGTTGATCGCGCCGAGGGTAAGCCGGTTTTTATGGCTTCTGCGGCCGGAGGCATGGAGATTGAGCAGGTCGCGGCGGAAAATCCGGATGCGATTCTGAAACAGCATATCGATCCTGGGATGGGACTTGAGCCGTTCCAGGCGCGCAAGATTGCATTTCAACTCGGGCTTAAACCCGCGCAGATCAATTCCGCGGTCCAGTTCCTGACTGGTCTTTACCGTGCGTTTCTCGAGACCGACGCGTCTTTGCTAGAAATCAATCCCTTTATCACATGCAGCGACGGCCGCCTGTTTGCGCTTGACGCCAAGATCAACTTCGACGATAACGCGCTATTCCGGCACCCGGACATTCGCGAGTTGCGCGACTTGACGGAGGAAGATCCTCTGGAAGTGGAAGCCTCGAAGTATAGCCTGAACTATATCAAGCTGGATGGCAATGTGGGTTGCATGGTGAATGGCGCCGGCTTGGCGATGGCGACTATGGACATCATCAAGTACGCGGGTGGAATGCCTGCCAACTTTCTGGATGTTGGCGGCGGAGCCAATGCCGAGCAGGTGACCCACGCTTTTGAGATCCTGCTCAGCGACAAGAATGTCAAAGCTGTGCTCATCAACATTTTTGGCGGCATCCTGCGTGTGGACACGCTGGCCACCGGGGTGGTGGAGGCGGCGAAGAAAACTCACATTCAACTGCCCATCGTATTGCGCCTGGAAGGGACAAACGTGGAAGCCGGGCGCGAAATTCTAAAACAGTCGGGACTCAACTTCACCGTGGCGGAAACCATGAAGGACGCCGCGGAGAAAGTAGTGGCAGCAGCGCGAGCTTAGGTACAAGAACAAATTTATGAGCATTCTTATCGATAAATCGACGCGAGTGGTGGTACAAGGATTGACCGGACGCGAAGGCACTTTTCACGCCAAGACCTGTGCCGAATATGGAACCAGAATCGTAGGCGGCGTAACTCCCGGCAAGGGAGGAACGACCCACGAGGGATGGCCAATCTTCAACAGCGTGCAGGAAGCGGTGGACAAGACGGGGGCTGATGCATCCGTCATCTTCGTGCCGCCGCCGTTTGCAGCGGATGCCATCATGGAAGCAGCGGATGCCGAGATTGAGCTGATCGTGTGCATCACCGAAGGCATTCCGACCCTCGACATGGTGCGGGCATGGGATTTCCTGCAGGACCGGCGTTCGCGTCTCATCGGCCCCAATTGCCCGGGCATTATTTCCCCCGGCAAGTGCAAGATTGGCATCATGCCGGGACATATCCATCGCGAAGGGCCAGTAGGCATTGTCTCGCGCTCCGGCACGCTGACCTATGAGGCGGTTTATCAGTTGACGACCCGGGGAGTCGGTCAATCGACGGCTATTGGGATCGGAGGAGACCCTATCATCGGCACCACCTTCCTGGATGCGCTGGAATTATTCAACAAGGATCCTCAAACAGAAGCCGTGGTGATGATCGGCGAGATCGGTGGGAACGCGGAAGAAAACGCAGCCGAGTTCGTGAAAGCGCGCATGAAGAAGCCGGTGGTGGGATTTATTGCCGGGCAAACCGCGCCTCCCGGCCGCCGCATGGGGCATGCCGGGGCGATCATCTCTGGCGGGAAGGGAACTGCCGCCGAGAAGATCAAGGCCATGGAGGCTGCCGGCATCCATGTTGCGAAATCGCCCGCCGACATCGGTGAAACGGTCATGGCTGCAATGGGCGCGAAAGTCTGAGCTTGGAACATTCTTGGTAGCAGCTACAAATCAGAGAATAAGGACCAGCGATCAAAACCTATGAAGACCCTGCAACGGACTTTTACGATTATCAAACCCGATGCTGTGCGCAAGAACGCGATCGGGGACATCATTGAGCAATTCGAGAAGAACGGCTTTCACATCCTGGCGATGAAGATGCTCGAGATTTCCAAGCATCAGGCAGAGCAGTTCTACGCGGTGCACGCGGGCAAGCCCTTCTTCACCTCGTTGACGGATTTCATGTCCAGCGGTCCGATTGTCGTGCTGGCGCTGGAGAAGGAGAATGCGATTGCCGACCTCCGCAAACTGATGGGTGCCACCAATCCGGCCCAGGCCGAGGAGGGTACCATCCGGAAGAAGTGGGCGACGAACATCGAGCATAATGCCATCCACGGCTCGGATGCGGACGAGACCGCCCGTTTCGAACTGAGTTACTTTTTTGCGGGATACGAACTGGCCCGCTGAGGTGGAGCGATGCCCCTAGTCCAGATCACGATGTTGAGCGGAAGAACGACCGAACAAAAGCGGAAACTTGCGCAGCGCATCACGGATGTGATGGCCGAAGAAGCCGGCGCCAGGCGAGAAGCGGTGGTGGTCGCCTTTCACGAGGTGTCGAAGGAAAGTTACGCGTCAGGCGGCGTGCTGATGGCGGACAAAGGGAAATAAGCGGCGCGCAGCACAAGGTTCAATCCAGCGGCTCGTAGAGTTGCCCTTCCACGCGGTCGGCGATTTTGGGCAAATCCTTTCTTGCATGTTGCAGGAAATGGGGCGTGGCGCGATGCGCTTCGAGCGCGGCGTCATCCTTGTACTGCTCGTAGATGAAAAAACGTCGCGGCTCAGTCTTGTGGCGGTGGACCTGGTACATGAGGCATCCAGGTTCCTTGCGTGATTCAGCGATCAGCTTGGAAAATACGGCGGCCACTTCAGCTTCGTGGCCCACTTTGGCCATCCACGTCACAGCTAGAACCACCATCGCCTGCTCCGTTCGCTTGATCTAGCTTGCTTTGGACCCAGTCTTCGTCAACACCCGCAAATTCGAAGTGAATTCATCGGTGAAAATAGTTTGTTCCCGTCCCGGCCCGGTGGACACCATGCCGATGCGAGCCCCGCTTTCTTTCTCCAGGAAATCCAGGTACTCGCGGGCTGCACTCGGTAGCTTTTCCAGGCTGGAAATTCCCTGTGTAGTGGTTCGCCAGCCGGGCAAGTTCTTGTAGATGCATTCAATCTTTCCGTAGCCGCTATCCTGAGCCGGGACTTCCTCTGTCTTCTTCCCGTCGATCATGTATCCGACACAGACGGGAATTTCGGCCAGTTCATCCAAAACATCGAGCTTGGTCACCACCAGCCAGAAAATTCCATTGATCATGCCAGCGTAGCGCAACAGCGGCAAGTCAATCCAGCCACAACGCCGTGGACGCCCGGTGACCGCGCCGAACTCGTTGCCTCGCTTGCGAAGCAATTCTCCGTTGGCATCATGCGCCTCAGTCGGAAATGGACCGCCCCCGACGCGCGTGCAGTAGGCCTTGGTAACCCCAATCACCGTGTCAATTGCGGTGGGTGCGACTCCAGTTCCGATCACGGCGCCGCCGGAAGTAGCGCTGGACGAGGTCACAAACGGGTAGGTGCCATGGTCGATATCGAGCATGGTCCCTTGTGCTCCCTCGAATACAACGGACTCCCCCGCGTTCAACGCCTTGTTGAGCAGGGCGGCCGTGTCGCAAACAAATGGGGCCACTTTCGCGGAAACGTCAGCGTATTCGGCGAACATCTTGTCGGGATCGAGAGGTTCAGAATTGAAGAGCGCGTGCGCAATCATATTCTTCTCGCGGCAGGCGTTCTCGATGTGCGTTTTCAGTAGTCTTAGGTCCAGCAGGTCCGCCACCCGCAGTCCGCGGCGGCCCATCTTATCTTCATAAGCCGGGCCGATCCCCCTTGAGGTGGTGCCAATCCTCACCCGGCCGGGAGCATTTTCCGATGCCAATTCGATCATGCGATGGTAAGGCAAGATCACATGCGCACGGTTGCTGACGAACAGATTGCCATCCACCTTCACGCCGGCATCGCGCAGCGAACCAACTTCCTTAAGAAAAGCCACAGGATCGAGAACAACTCCATTGCCGATTACGCTGCGGCACCCCGCGCGCAGAACGCCGCATGGTACTAACTGGAGGACGAACTTCTTTCCGTTGATGATGACCGTGTGGCCGGCATTGTGGCCGCCGGCATAACGGGCGACCATGGAGAAGTCCTCGGACAGGACATCAACGATCTTGCCCTTGCCTTCGTCGCCCCATTGGGCTCCGACAATGACCGCGGTCTTACCTTTTCTCAAGAGTCAGCTCCGGGACACAAATCATCCGACTGCCGCTGGCCACAACTGCTGGCTTGCACACGCACTGCAGGGATGAATAATCGCTAAGTTACTAGGATATAAGTGGAACGAGGTACTCAAAATCATACCTTGGGAGGGCGGAGGTGGGCAATCGAGGGCATGTTCGCAGATGTGAAGTAGACTGAAATGAATGCCCGAGTTGCCCGAAGTTGAAACTATCGCTCGCGGACTGGCCCAGAAAGTCACTGGCGATGTAATCGAGTCTGTATGGATCGGGTCCAAGCCTGAGCCGCTGAAGTCTCCTGCTGCGGGTATTGTGGCGGCGCTGGAATCAGCCCGCATTGCTGACGTCCGGCGGGTTGGGAAACATATTGTATTTGACCTTCGGAAGACCGGCGTATCGCGGAAGGGGACGCCGCGAATAAAGACAACTGACGTTTCCAGCACAGAATCGGTCCAGTGGATTGTTCACCTGGGGATGACAGGGCGCATGCTGGTGTGTGACGAAAAGGCCGAAGTTGCAAAGCACACACACGCGATTGCCCGGCTGCTCTCAGGCCGCGAGCTGAGGTTTGTGGATCCGCGGCGCTTCGGTCGGCTTAGTGTTACCCGGGAATTTCATGCTCCGGGATGTGAACCACTATCTTGCTCCCCGGACCGCTTCATCACCCTGTTCCGCGGCCGCAAAACGCCCATCAAAAGCGCCCTGCTCAACCAGAAGCTGCTGAGTGGTATCGGCAACATATATGCCGACGAGTCGCTATTCCGCTCACGAATCCGGCCCCGCCGGCGCGCATCATCCTTGACGCGCGAAGATCTGCGCCGCCTCTACACCGCCGTCCGCCAGGTGTTGAAGGAGGCCATCCGGCTCGGCGGTTCCTCGGTGTCAGACTACGTGGACGCGGACGGCGACGAAGGGTTTTTCCAGTTGCGGCATCGTGTCTATGGACGGGAAGGCCAGCCATGTCTGGTCTGCAAGACGCCGATCAAACGAATTGTCATTGCGGGGCGAAGCAGCCATTATTGTCCGAAGTGTCAAAACTAGGGACAAAATTTCGGGCTACTGAATCGATTCAATTCATGAGTGCGCTGCGATGTAGCCATTGGAATTTGATTTCGGCGATGATACGCTAGCCTTCCCGCATGTCGGATTACTCCATCGGCGTAGACCTCGGCGGTACCAATCTTCGCATTGCCGCGCTGGACGAGCAGGGGACCGTCCTGGAGAGAATCACCCTCGACACAGCAGTTGCGCTCGGGCGCGAACGCGTTATCGACGACATGTGCGCGGCGATCCGGCGCCTCGTCGACAAGCATCAGGACGTCATGCCATTGCGCGGGATCGGGATTGGCGTACCGGGCATCATCGACATGGAAAGCGGAATGGTACGCGAGTCTCCGAATCTGCCGGGCTGGGAGGATGCTCCGGTTCGTGCCGAGATCGAGCAACGCCTGGGCACGCTGGTGATTCTTGAAAACGATGCCAATTCTGCGGCGTTGGGAGAAACGTGGCTGGGCGTAGCCCGAGGCCAGGACAATATGGCGATGCTGACTCTCGGAACCGGGGTGGGTGGAGGCATGGTTCTAGGCGGGCGTATCTGGCACGGCATGAACGGCATGGCCAATGAATTCGGCCACACGACGGTAGCGCCTGAGGGCCAGCTCTGTGGATGCGGTAGCCGAGGCTGCCTGGAACAGTACGCTTCTGCAACAGCGGTGGTGCGAATGGCGCGAGAAGCGATTGGCCGTGGTGCGCGAGGTTTGGCAGACCTGGCCGCCGCCAAGACGGGGTTCGGTGCTGCGGATGTCTGCAAGCTTGCCACCCAGGGAGACGAGGAATGCCTCGCGATCTTTCGCAGCGTCGGCCGGTCTCTTGGAATCGTGATTTCCGGCCTGGTGAATTCTCTGAACCTGCCCATGTACGTCGTGGGCGGTGGCGTTTCAAATGCATGGGATCTGTTTTCCCCCACCATTTTCGCTGAACTGCAGCAGCGCTCCATGGTGTATGCAGCGACAACTCCAGATTCAGTTGCCAGAGATGGAAGAGGAGCTTCGCAGCGGGTAAAGCCGAGCGGGTCGAAAAGGACAATCGTTACCAAGGCCTTGCTCGGGAGTGATGCAGGACTTTACGGAGCGGCGCGCTTACCTATGCTGGCTGGACTTTGAGTCCAGTTGCGCCTACTTCACAGCCACGTGTGCGGCAACCCGATGAAAAGCGCGCAGGAAGGCTTCGTTCTGTTCCGGCGTGCCGATCGTAATGCGGATTGCACCCGGAGCACCCCACGGTCCGAGGGGCCGAATAATCACGCCTTCCGCTTGCAAACGTTTAGCAACCGCCGCTGCATCGTCGTTCACTTCGCAGTAGAGGAAATTGGCCCACGTCGGCACGACCCGATAGCCAAGATCCCGGATGCCATCCATTAGCCAGTCGGCCTGATCCGCATTATTCTCGAGCGACCGGCTGGTGTGGGCTTCGTCGCCCAGAGCTGCCAGTGCCGCTGCCTGTGCGACGGACGATACAGAAAAAGTTGTTCGCATGCGCGCGAAGTAAGACATCAGTTCTGCCGGTCCAATCCCATAGCCCACGCGCAGTCCCGCCAGGCCGTGGGCCTTTGAGAAGGTTCGCAGCACCACGACTTTGCGGCCCTGCCGGACATAATCAAGCGAATGCGAATATTCGACGCGCCGCAGCCTGGCGAAATGCTGGGCAAAATCGGAATAGGCTTCATCCAGGACTACGATGACATGGTCTGGAAGTTTCTCGAAAAAGCGGTCCATGTCCGAAGCGGAAATGAGGGTGCCCGTGGGATTGTTGGGGTTCGATAAATAAACAATTCGCGTGTTGCGATCCACCGCGGCGGTTACGGCGTCCAGGTCGAAGCCATGATTCCGCATGGGAACTTCGACGATCTGTCCACCTGCCGCACGTGTGGCGAGCGGGTACACGATAAAGGAAAGCTGACTGGTAACAGCATTGAGCCCGGCGGACAACAGCGTGCGCGAGATGATGCCCAGCAGCGAGGTCGAGCCGGCGGTGACTAGAACCTGTTCCGGCTGCACGCCGTGTCGCGCCGCCAACTGTTGGCGCAAGTCCGCTGCATCATTGTCGGGATAGAAATTGCATTCCGGAAGCGCCGCCTGCATTGCCTGCACAGCCAGTGGGGACGGCCCGAAAGGATTCTCATTCGAGGCCATCTTGATGCAGGCCACAGAGCTCTCGATCCGCGCCTGACGGGGTGATTTCCCCGGCGTGTACCCGCCCAGGTTCCGGATATGTTCGGGTACAAGCTGGTCGAAGTCACTCATCTGCGCTATTCAATCTTTATCACGGGTCTCAGGGAGCTGTCACGTTTCTTTCCAGGGGGAGCGCTCAAGGACTTCAACCTGGCCACTTCGTCAGCCCGCAGCTTGCGGAACTTCCCGGGATGAACGTCCAGTTCGAGAGGACCATAGCGAACCCGCTTGATTTTCTCCACGTGGTGGCCGATTTCCTCAAACATGCGCCGGATCTGCCGGTTCTTGCCTTCAATGAGAGTGACCTCATACCAGGGGTTTGCGGCCTCACGGATGATTCGAACCTTCGCCGGCGCAGTCTTGACGCGCCGCACACGGCCTTTCCCGAGCTGTTTGGCCGGGATGAACAAGCCTTCCCGAAGCCGGGAGAGGCCCTCGGCTGACGGGGCGCCTGCCACCTTCACCATGTAAGTTTTCGGGACGTTCCCAGCAGCGCTCATGAGCCGGTTTGCAAACTCACCGTCATTCGTCAGCAGGAGCAGGCCTTCGCTCGCATAGTCGAGGCGTCCCACCGGATAGACGCGGGCGCCCACTCCGTGCAACAGGTCCATTACCGTGGGCCGATGCTCGGGGTCCGACAGCGTGGTGACATATCCCTTCGGCTTGTTCATCAGCAGGTAAACATGCCGCTCGGCGCCGTGGAGCAACTTCCCGTTGACGCGAATATGATCGCGCTCAGGATCAGCTTTGCTGCCCAGTTCCGTAACAATCTGGCCGTTTACCGCGACCAGACCTCCGGTAATCATCTCTTCCGCCTTGCGCCGCGAGGCAATGCCGGCGGCCGCGATGATTTTTTGCAGGCGTTCTGAGGGCATGATGTCAGTCCGGGCGGCTGTAGCGATTCAGGCAGCTGGATCGCTGGGGTGCTCCTCGATGTCCGAGGTTTCGGTGATGGCTTCAGCCGCTTCGGCCACTTCGCCCGTGCTCGCTACCGGTTCTTCAGCGGGCAGGAGGTCACTTTGGAATGATTCCGCCACCAGCTTCTCGAATTCCTCCATGCTGGGCAGTTCGCTGACATCCTTGAGGCCAAAACGGAGCAGAAATTCCTTTGTGGTCTTGTAGAGAATCGGGCGTCCAATCACCGCTTTGCGGCCCGCCGTCGTGATTAGCCTGCGTTCAAGCAAGGTAGCAATAACGCCGCTTGAATCAACGCCTCGTATGTCGCTGATCTCGGGGACGGTAGCCGGTTGCTTATAGGCAATGACGGCAAGAGTTTCAAGCGCGGGCAAAGAAAGCCGGATCGGCGGTTTCAGGCTCTTGGCGAAAGCCCGCACCACATCGTGTTGCTCGGGCTTGGTGGAGACACGATAGCCGCCGGCGACCTGGCGAATTTCCACCCCGTGGTCGGGAGCGTTGTAGTCATTGATCAGGCCCTGCAGCGCTTCCTGCACACGCGCCTTGACTTCCTTGTCGTCCGCGGCGCCATCGTTCAGCGCGGACTCCCGGACGAGTTGGACAATCTGCTCCAGCGTGATCGGTGTCTCCGCCGCGTAGATGATCGCTTCCAGTTTGGCTTTGAGGCTCATTTTCTTGTCACTTGGTGCTTGCTTCCGCTAACGCCAGTCGTCGCGTACTGCCGCCTGCTCGGCCATCACGGATTCAAAACCGCTGTGTTTACGCAGCAGGATCTCGCCGAACATACGATCCTGGCGCAACTGAATCGCCTGCAAACGAACCATCTCAAGCAGGGCCAGAAACATGCAAACCAACGCCGGGCGCGATTCGATGTTGCGCAGCAACTGCTTCAGGCGGATCGGCCGGTCCTCGAGCGCCAGGCGCCGCCGCAGGTACTCGAGCATCTGACCCACCGAAACGGTTTCCTCTTCCACCTGGAGCAGTGGCCGCGTGCGGGCACGTTCCAGGATCTGCTGGAACGTCTTCACCAGATCGATGACCTCCGCCGCAATTTCCGGTTCCGTGCCTTCGGCATCCATGAACTCTTTGATCGCGGGATTGGACCACACGGCAGCTTCAATCTGCTGCTTCTGCATCAGCATCTGCGCCGCCGACTTGAATTTCTCGTGTTCAATCAGGCGGTTGACCAGCTCTGCGCGCGGATCTTCTTCGGCTTCCGAAGCCACGGCCGGGTCGCGCGGCAAAAGCATCTTCGACTTGATGTGGATCAAAACTGCGGCCATGTAGATAAACTCTGCGGCGACATTTACATCCAGTTCGCGCAGCTTTTCTACATAGGCCAGGTATTGGGCCGTGATCTTGCTGATGGGGATGTCATAGATGTCAATATCCTGTCTGCGGATCAGGTCCAGCAGCAGGTCCAGCGGCCCCTCGTACACATTGCCTACCGTGACCGCAAAGGGGGAATCCGTTTCTTCTTTCCGGACGGACTTCTGTGTGGGCATGGGAACTACCGGAGCGGGTTCGGACGCCCGGTTGTCGTCAGCGGCCTTTGCGTTATTGATCATCCTGGTTTCGAACTCGGTCCGCAGCTACTTCGCAGGTTCCATTCTGCGGGGTGTTTCATATTCCAGCGAAATTCCCATGGCATCGCGTACTTCGGACATGGTCGCGGCTGCCACCTTGCCGGCGCGCTGGGAACCGGACTCCAGAATATCCCAAGCCAGCCGCGGATTGTCCTCGTATTTCTTGCGTCGTTCCTGCATGGGAGTAAGAATGCTCACCAGCGCGTCCGCCGCCCAGCCTTTACACTCGATGCACCCGATCCCAGCGGAGCGGCAGCCTTCATTGACCTTCGCCATGGTAGAGGGACTGCTGAAAATCTTGTGCAGATCGCCAACCGGGCAAACATCGGGATTACCGGGGTCGGTACGGCGGACACGGGCCGGATCGGTCACCATGGTCTTCAGCTTTTGTCGAACCACAGCTTCAGGATCGGTCAGCATAATAGTGTTGCCGTAGGACTTAGACATCTTGCGCCCGTCTGTGCCAGGCAGCTTGGCGGCCGGTGTGAGCAGCGGTTGTGGTTCAGGAAAGACCGCTTCGCCGTGGAACTGGTAAAACATGTTAAAGCGCCGGGCGATTTCGCGGGTCAGTTCCACGTGCGGTACCTGGTCTTCTCCCACGGGCACGAAATCCCCTTTGTAGATGAGTATGTCCGCCGCCTGAAGCACGGGATAGCCCAGAAATCCGTAAGTGCCCAGGTCTTTTTCCGTGATATTTTCCCGCTGCTCTTTGTAAGTGGGCACACGCTCCAGCCAGCCCAGCGGGGTGATCATGGAAAACAGCAGGTGCAGTTCCGCATGCTGAGGAACGTGCGACTGGATGAACATCACGCTACGCTCAGGGTCAAGCCCGGCTGCCAACCAATCGAGAAGCACTTCCAACGAGTTCTCTTTCACTCGCGATGTGTCGGCATAATCGGTGGTAAGAGCATGCCAGTCTGCGACGAAGAAAAAACACTCATACTTGTCCTGCATGCCAACCCAGTTTTGCAGCGCACCGACGTAGTTGCCGAGATGCAGCTTGCCGGTGGATCGCATGCCGCTCAACACCCGCTTGCGTTGTTCAGATCCAGAAGCCATCAGACTCTCAAGAGAATGTAATTGAAGATGCCCACGACGGGGAAAATCAGCCTGGCCAGAAGCCCTCCGCCCAGAAATACCAGGGCCATGAGTGCAAAAATTCCCACGGTGTCATAGATCCGCAGCGCGGATGGCGACAGAAAGTGGCGCAGAACATGGCTTCCGTCCAGGGGCGGAACTGGAATCAGATTGAACACGCCCAGAACGATATTGATCACCATCAGCTCATACAGGAGCATGCAGGAGGGAACCAGCAGGGAATTCACGTCGGGCGATGTCCAACCGTACGGAATTCCAAAAATGATCTCCCTTCCCGTGGCGGACGAAAACTTGATCAGCGCCAGAGCTACCAGGGCAAAACTCGCCACCAGGAAATTGCTGACTGGCCCTGCCACCGAGGTAAGAATGTCATCCAGCACCGCATTCTTGAAGTTTCTCGGGTCCACCGGCGTGGGTTTTGCCCAGCCGAGCACGGGCAGATGCGTAAGCGCAGCCACCAACGGCAACAGCACCGTACCGATAGGATCAATGTGCTTGATGGGATTCAGAGAAATGCGCCCCAGCATCCGCGCCGTCGGGTCGCCGCAGCGGTTCGCAGTCCAGGCGTGAGCCGACTCGTGAACGCTGATGGCGAACAAAAACACAATCAACTGGAACAGAATGTCTACGTGTTGCAGGGTCATGCCGCGCCGGATTCGATACTAACATGCGAAGTCCCGGCTGCGCGCGGCAAGCCGGCATAGTGTGTACTGCGCTAGTGTTTCTCCAATGCCCGGCGCAATTCCTCCGGAGCGATCGGCTTGACCTTAACCGGTTTCGCAGGCACCCCTGCGACCACGTGGAAAGGCTCCACGTTCTTCGACGCCACACCCATGGAGCCGACAATTCCATGCTCGCCGACTTTAACTCCGCTCAAGACGGTCGCGTGATAGGTAATGCGCGCTCTTGGACCGATCTCGGTGTGGTGGTTATCCACGATCATGCCGTCATTGATGTCGTGGGCGTGCGAATACACGTTGGCATAGTCGGAAATTGAGCACCCTTCATGGATGATGATTTCTCCACGGTCGTCGAGCAGAACGTATTTGTGGATGGTGCAGTTGTCTTCCACCGTCAGGTTGTAGCCGAACGAGACTTCTACGCCATGAAATATCTTTACGTTCTTGCCGCAGTGCTTGAACACATGTCGGGCCAGCATTGCCCGCACCCGGTGTCCCAGCCAGTGATTCAGCCCGACGGGCGAGCGGTCGTACATCATCCAGAACCAGATGAGTGGCTTGCGTTCGTTGTATTTCGCAACATCGACATCTCCATAGGTCTCAGGCTCAAGCGTCGCGTTGCGCGGGTCGAACGAATGGATGAATGTTTGCTCGCTCAGCGCCAGCCCCGCTTTAGGCGGGCTGTATGGACGCCCTAGGTAGAGCTGGTGCAGGGCGTCGCGTACCACATTGCTGCGATGCTCCGGGTCGCGGTTCATGAATTCCTGGTCCAGCCGGTCGATCCACGCCAGAAATGCTTTTTCCGCAGCGGGAGTCGGGTTGAGAATGCGATATTCGTATCGGGGCATCGTGCCTCGCTCAGATAGGCGAAACTAAACCATAGCACACCCACCCCCGGAGGCTGATGCCGGCACCATGAGGGCTTCCCCGCAAGCATGCTTTATAATGCGCGCCTCGCGTGATCACCCTTGCCCGCAAGCTTCGCGTCGTTGACTACTTCACCCTGGGATGGGGCACCATGGTGGGCGTTGGCTGGCTGGTCGTCATGGACGACTGGCTGCTGCGCGGT
>Ga0335079_10001603_pt1 | contig 25859 bp, 23 predicted proteins | sample Lox_Sample_33_FD_206719 | JGI IMG/M metagenome (GOLD analysis project Ga0335079, IMG submission 206719) | Soil microbial communities from Loxahatchee National Wildlife Refuge, Florida, United States - Lox_Sample_3.3 | ecosystem: Environmental > Terrestrial > Soil > Wetlands | place: USA...
CGCCCGATTCGAAGAAGGTGATTACCTACAAGCTGGACCAGACGAAAGTGCGTGAAGCCTATCTGGTGCAGTCTGTGGCGCCGGGAGGGATTGGCGCGCCGCGGCCGGTGTTGTACTCGTATCGGTATCCGTTTCCGGGCGACAAAAATGTGGCGGTGCTCAAGTACGTGATTTTTGACGTGGCGAGCAAAGCAAAGACTGCCCTGAATGCTCCCCCGCAGGAGATCAATGGGTTTACCGCATTCGATTTTCATTCCGTTTGGTGGGGGAAAGACGGAAAGAGCGTTTATTTTCTTGCGAAGGATCGTTCGAGCCGCACGCTAACATTAAGGGCCGCTGACGCGGCGACTGGTGCCGTGCGCACCTTCGTCGAGGAGCATGGCGCAACGCAAGTCGAGCCGACGCCAGAATTTGGGACTTCACCGCTTGTAAAAGTTCTCGACGATGGCTCAACAGTAGTGTGGTTTTCCGAACGCGATGGGTGGGGACAGCTGTATTTGTACGATGGAAAAACAGGGCAGCTGAAGAACCAGATCACCAGGGGCGACTGGTTAGTGCGCGGAATTGAGCGTGTGGACGAAGAGAACCGGTGGATCTATTTTTCCTCAGCGGGACGCGAGAAAAGCGAAGACCCGTATTTGCGGCATTTGTATCGCGTACATTTGGATGGAAGCGGGCTGCAGTTGCTGACGAAGGAAAGCGGGGACCACAGCGTTACGTTCTCGTCTTCCGGCAAATATTTCTTCGATGCCTATTCGAAAGCGGACTTGCCGCCGGTGTTTGTGGTCCGTGCGGCTGACGGGCGCGTGGTGCGGGAAGTCGCGAAGGCAGACATCAGTGAGCTTGTGGCAAAAGGATACACGATGCCGGAGCCGTTTGAGGCGAAAGCTACAGACGGCACCACAGACGTATACGGTTTGATTTATAAACCGGCGCATTTTGATGCGACGAAGAAATATCCGGTGCTGGACAGCATTTATCCGGGCCCCCAGCACGGCCGCGTGCCAAAAACATTCGAAGAAGCGTGCGTCGATGTTTACGGGCAGGCGCCGGCAATGGCGCAGCTCGGTTTTGTGGTGATCACGGTGGATGGGCGCGGGACGCCGTTGCGTTCGAAAGCCTTTCACGACTATTCGTACGGAAAATTGGGCGATGCCGGTGGCTTGGAGGATCACGTCGCAGCAATTAAGGGGCTGGAGCAGCTGGGCTATTTGGACCTGACGCGGGTCGGCATGTACGGGCATTCGGGAGGCGGTTACGCGACCGTGCGGGCGATGCTGACGTATGCGGATTTCTTCAAAGTTGGAGTCTCTTCGTCCGGCGAACACGACATGCGTGGCTATCTGGCGGAATGGGGAGAAAAGTACGAGGGCCCGCTGGAGAGCGAGAACTACGTGGAAGCGTCGAATCCGGCGCTGGCGCTCAAGGCGCGATTGAAAGGGAAGTTGCTGATTGCCTGGGGCGATATGGACGACAACGTGCCGCCAGCGCTGGAACTGCAACTGGTGCATTCGCTGATCAAGACGAATCAGGATTTCGACACGTTGGTGCTACCGAACCGGAACCATAGCTTGTATCACGATCCATACTTTATGCGGCGGCTGTGGGACTACCTCGTAAAGAATTTGCTGGGCGCCGAGCCGCCGGCGGGCTACGAGATCAAGAGTGGGGATCCAGCGTACAAGACTCTCGATGGGAAAGAGAAAACCAAGAAGTAGGGAAGCGATAGGGACGAGAATTTTCGCTGAGGCGCAGTATCTGCGGAGGGAATATGAGCAAGGTTTCTCTTAGGGTCGGCTTGGTTGTCGGCGTAGCAATTCTGCTGATCTGCCCAATGGCACGTGGGCAAAACGAACAGTCGAACCGGCAGGAGCGGTGGAAATTTCTGAAGCCCTCGACAACTGTGTCCGATGATCCACGCCGCGTGCCGGTGCCACCGGACTCAGGGCCGGCCACGACGGTCGTTTTGCGCGGAGGCCGAATCTTCGACGGAACGGGATCAGCCGCTCGGGAAGGAACACTGGTCATTACGGGCAGCAAGATTGCAAAGGTGTTGGCGGCTGGCGCGACCGATTGGCCGGCCGATGCGCAAGTGATCGACGTGCACGGCGAAATGGTGATGCCAGGGTTGATCGATCTGCACACGCATTTGACGTACGCGAATCCGGGAGAACCAGACGAGATTGCGTTGAACCCCGCGGACGAAGCCCTGCGCGGCGCGGAACGGTTGCGCTACTATATCGAAAGCGGAATTACGAGTGTTCGTGATGTGGCGTCGAATGGCGAAGTACCCTTCCGGCTGAAAGCGTGGGTGAACGAGAATCGCATCGTCGGGCCTCGGATTTTTGCAGCGGGACAGTTTATTACCGGAATTGGCGGCCATGGAGATGAAGGCGGACTGGACAACGATCCGGCGCACGGCGCGATTCGCGAAGCTTCGGGGCCGGACGGCTGGCGCGATGCGGTGCGTGTACAGTTCCGGCGCGGCGCAGATGTGATCAAGATTGGCAGCCACTTCAGCGTAGCCGAAGTGACGGCTGCGGTGCAGGAGGCGCACGATCTCGGACTGAAAGTTACCTGCGACTGCGAGACGTTTTACATCCGGCGTGCGGTTGAGGCAGGCGTGGACATGATCGAGCATCCGTTGCCACGAACAGACGAAACGATTCGCTTGATGGCTGAGAAGGGAACCGAAGCCGACCCGACGCTGATTCCGTACATTTTGATCTTCGATCTGAGCGGCGGCTATTTCTTCAGTACATCGCGGCGGTTCACGTTTTCGAAAGACGCCAATTTCGACGTCCTGAAGCGAATGAAGGCCGCGGGAATCAAATTGGGCATCGGAACGGATCTCGTCACGGACTGGTACCAATATTTGCCGGGACCCTACATCACCGAAATGAAGCAGTTTGCGAAAGCGGGTTACACCGTGCCGCAAGTCCTGAGCATCGCGACGAAAACTAATGCGGAAATGCTGGATATGGGAAGCCGGCTGGGAACGCTGGAGCCCGGAAAATTGGCGGACGTGACGGTAATCGACGGACAACCTGATTCGAACCTCGATGACCTAGCGAAAGTGGATGTGGTGATTCGAAACGGAAATGCTGTCGTGCGGCACGGACAAATTAATGTGCCAAAACACGTAGCCAAGCCAATGCCGCCGCCGTGCACAAAATGCGGCGCACCGGTGCCGTGAGTATCGGGCCGGTACCTTTACTGCGTCGCGCTTCTTATCTATTTAGATGACCGCAGCACTACGGTTGGGGTACAACCTGCAAGGCCCAGGACTTCTCCTTATAATTCGGAACTGGTGACCGCGTTTTCGCAAATCGCCTTCTGTGCGAAACCAAAAGGTTTCGGCGGGGTTCCAACACATAGCGTTGCTTGAGTGGTACGACGCGAAGAAACACTCGTAGACATAGCTAGATGCGTGAGTGTAGTCCTATGTATATAGAGGATTCTCGAGAGCGTGACGGGCAATGGCTCCCCTGCTGCTGTGGCTGATCATGGTGTTGTGTCTGCTGGTCTCCGTCGTGAAGTATCTGATGGGGATTCTGCTAAAGCTTGCTTTTCCGAGTGCGAAAATCCAAAAGGACTATACCTACCAACCGACGGTCAGCGTCTTGATGCCCTGTTTCAATGAAGGCAAAACCGTCTACGAGACGATCGAAAGTATAAGCCAGAGCAATTATCCTGCTGAAAAATTCGAAGTGATCGCGCAGGACGACTGTTCTGTGGACGACAGTTTCGAATGGATGCAAAAAGCGCAACGCGATTTCACGAACATACGTATCAGAACAGGAAAAAACGCAGTCAACAGCGGCAAGGCTCGCACAGTGTGCAATGCTCTGCAGCATTCGACTGCGGAAGTCATCATTTCTATCGATTCCGACTGCATCTTCCATCCCGACGCGATCACGGAGCTGACGGCGTGCTTCAGCGAGCCAAAGGTGGGATCGGTGGGCGGGCGAGTCGGCGTGCGCAACCCGAACGACAGCGTGATCACCGCAATTCAGGCGGTGATTTATTACTCGGCGTTTCAGCTGTACAAGATTCCCGAAAATTGGACGCGCAGCGTGTGCTGCATCAGCGGATGCTTGTTCGCGATCCGGCGTGAATTGTTGCTGGAAATCGAGCCAGCGATTCGCGCGCGGAACTGGTTCGGCGTTCCCGTGAATCAAGGCGAGGATCGCTTCCTGACGCATCAGACGCTGCTGCGCGGCTACGGAACGTACATCAACAACGATGCGCTGTGCTGGACCACGGTGCCGAGCACGCTTTCCGTGCTGTTCAAGCAACAGTTGCGCTGGCGGCGCAGCATCGTGCGCGACTTTTTCTATACGCTGAAGACACTTCCGCAGCATGTGTGGAAGCTGCATCCGAACGCGGTGTGGACACTCGTATTGACGCCGTTGGGCGCGATTGTTGCGCTTCTGGTGGTGATGACCGCGCTGACTGCGGATCCTTTGGCGTGGGCAGGCCCGCTGCCGTTGCTGGCAGCGTTGGGCATCGGAGCAGTGCTGACCTGGATCATCAAAAAATATAGCGTGCGGGAAGCGGTGGCGCATCCGCTGGCGTTTGGTGCCTACGTGGCGTGGTCCATGGCCAGCAGTTTGCTGCTGACACCCCTCGCGGTGTTCACGATGGATTCGGCAGACTGGGGCACGCGGACAAAACAAGCCAGTGAAGTAAGCGAGGTGGGCGTTGGCAACGCAAGCAGCTAATCCGGCTCCCGTGGAAGACAAAAAGGCGATGGCGCGACCATCCGTCGGCGAGCGGTTGCACGCAGCGCACTACAAGCTGGTGCTGACGCTGTATCGCGTATTTGCGATTGCCATGTTGTATCTCGTCTTGGCAGGGATTTTGGCCTATGCGTTTGTGATGGGTTTTTACGCGGTGAGCACGTCCTGGGCGGCGCCGGTGATTCTCTCGGCTTCGGACGAAAAGGCACTGGCGTTTCGCGAGCAGTTGGTGACCAGCCAGCAAACCATCGAAGACCTGAAAGTGGATTCACAAAAGCTGCAAAGCGGCGTGGACGAAATGAAAAAGCACCGCGCTGCGTTGTTGGCTTTGGAGAAGCCCCTGCAGCAGGCAATTGCGCGCGAGCAAGCCCACAATCGGAACGCCGGACCGGAGCTGGCGACGCTCGACAACGAGAAAAAGAGCGACAACGTGAAAACGAAAGCGGTGCTCGAACAGCTGAAAGAGCTGGAAGCCAATATCAACAAGGATTTGGCGGCCGGGCTGATCACCAAAACCGACGCGGCTACCCAGCTTTCCGCGCTGAACCAGGCGCGCAGCGCGTACACCGACAGCAAAATCGCCGAAGTGCTGCTGACCGACAACGTGCTGGACAAAACTACCGTGGGAACCAGTTCGTTGGACGTGCTGGAAAAACAGGCCGAGCTGCGTTCCGAAGCGGCGCAACTGGACGTGGCCATCAACGTGGCCGAGAAACAACTGAGCGAAGAGTCTCGCCAAATCGAGCGACTGCATCAGGCAATCGCGACGGCCAAACAGAGTCCGTACTATCTGAATGCCGCGGGCGGACAAACTTTGTACTTCGCTTTTGTCCCCTACGACAATCGCGCCAGCGCCGCCATGGGCGCCCCGATCTACGACTGCTATTTCAACATGATCGCCTGCCATAAAGTGGGCGAGGTGAAGCAGATCTTCGGCGGCGAACAGGACGCCACGCATCCGATTTTCAAAACGCAGATTCGCGGCTTTCTGATCCAGATGAATCTGGATGCGAACGAGTCGGCAAAATCGAAGACAATTTTCCTAGGTCGCAAGCCGTTGTTGTTCTGATTTGGCTCGAATCTCGCTCCGAGGATGACGCGCATGCATTTGACTTCGTGGAAGTGTGTCCTGGCAGTGGGTTTGTTCACACCGATTGCAGCGATGGCGCAGAACGCGAATGACGAGCAGGCGTATTGCGCCTACGTGACGGAGCAGGCGCAAGCGCAGCGCGATTTGCTGCGCACGCCGGCGGGGATGGCTGGCTTTACGCAGCCAGAGACGGGCTTGCCCATGCAAATCGTAGGAGGCGCCACGCTGGGGCTTTCCAACGTCAAGAAAGCCGAGATCACCATGGCGGTCGCGCAGAAGGAATGCGCTCTTTACACCGCTACGACGCAAGCGCAGCTGGCGATTCAGTACGCTTTGCCGAGCATCGAACGCGAAGCGCTGCAGAACCGGCTCACGCTAATCGACCGCGCTTCTGCGTCGCTGAACGATTTGCTGGAGAAGACGTCCAAGATGGTCGAAGCGCAGAATGCCACGCGGGTCATGCTCTTCGCCCTGCAAACCACACGCATCAAGCTGAATGCTGATCGCGCCGATACGCAGTCAAAAGCCAGCGCCATCTATGTTCCCGAGCTACCCGAACGCTCATTGAAAGAGCTGGTTGCCGAAAAAGAAACCGATGAGACGGGGGAGCAGCGAGCCTTGGAAAAGCTGAATCGGCAAAACAATTGGGATGTGGCGCTGACGGTGGGTGTGCACCAGCAGGTCAATCCGGCTTCGCAGGGGCCGCAGCCTTATGGCGAAGTCACCGTGAACTACAATTTCGCTAGCCGTGCGATTGACCGCCACCTAGACCGCGCCGCGCAAGCGCACGACGACTGGAAAAAAGCGCAGATAGGCGATGCGGCGCGAAGCATGGAGGCACTGCACCAGCAACTGGTGGATGCCATCGCAGCTCAGGAGAACCGCCTCAAATCGTTGCAAGAAGAGACCGCGCAGTTGGAGAAAAGCCTCGCGCTCGTCGCAACTCCGGATACGGCAGCGGCTCTCGATTTCAACAACCAGTTGCAAACCACGAAGCTGCTTTTGGAGATTGAAGCAGGTGATGCCACGTTCCGCCGCGACCAGTTACGGGAGTATTTGGCGAAGAACTATTGAAACGATTTTGTAATTCTGGCGCGATCCTTCGCTGCGTTTAAGATGAGAAACTAGTAGGATGCAACTAATAAGCGGGCTTGTTATGCGGAAATGGTAGAAAAAGAACGGGTCTGCCTTCGCGACTGAGGCCAAGAAAGACCTGCCGCTACGCAGTCCAGATTTCTTTCAGGACGCGGCGGAAATTGCCGCCGAGAATGCCTTCGATGTCCGCGTCGGAGTACTTCCGGCGAATTAAGCCATCCGCCAGATCGAAAGGCCGCTTCGCGTAGTGATAGCCGTCAATGTCGATCTTGTCGCGGAAGCCGTAACTTCCCTTGTAGCCGGCGCGCAACTGCTTGTTCTCTTTCGGGTCCATCGCATCGTAGCCGAGCAGGTCAATGTCGCTGCCGATGCCGAGATGCTCGACCCCGACCAGTTTGGCGACGTAGTCGTAGTGATCCAGCATCGTCTCAACGGTCGTGGGTTCTTTGGCGCTCACGAACATGCGCACTTCGGTCACGCCCATCACGCCACCCTTGGCGGCCATCGCTTTGATGGCCTCATCCGTTTTGCAGCGCGGATGCCCGGGATTTAGCGCGCGGCAGTTCGAATGGGTGATAAGCACCGGCTTTTTCGAAACGTCGAACGCGTCGAGCGTAGTCTTATCGCCGCAATGCGAAACGTCCACGGCCATGCCCAGCTTGTTCATGCGCTCGACGACCGCGAGGCCGAAGTCTGAAAGCCCTTCGTCGCGCCGCTCCGTCGAACCGTTGCCGATCAACGTGCGCGCGTTGTACGTGAGTTGTGACACGCGCTGGCCAATGCCATAGAAATAGTCCACGTCGTCCAGCTTGCGGAAGTGCTCGGAGTTTTGCACGCCAAGCATGACGCCCACTTTTCCTGACGATTTGATTCCGTCCAGGCGGCCGCGCGTCTCGACGCGTTCAAACCAGTTGTCGTGGCGCGCCAAAAAGTTGTTATAGCCGGAAAGAAACTGCAGCGTTTCCAGATACGCGTCCGGGCCGCCCGTGCCGATGGCAATGTGGAAGACGTTGATGCCCGATTCCTTGTACGGAGCAAAGTCCTGCTCGCTGAAGTTGTCGGGATTGCCCAGAAATTTCTCGGTCAGGGAAGGGCTAATCCAAAGCGGAGCAAGCATGTCGATTACGGTGGAGCGCTGCACCCGCTCTATCGCGCGGGCCGAATACGTTTGCTCAGCTCCGGGAAATAGCCGGTAGCGCCCGAAATTCAGCATGGCGCTGCCGGTCACGGCTCGCGTCAGGGCCGGCGCCAGGGCCGCCCCAGCTGCGCCTTTCATCGCCGTGCTGAGCAATTCTCTACGATTCATTTGTGCCTCGATTTCGCCCGACGCGATCTGAAACAAACGTAGCGAATATAGAAACAAACGTTACGAACGCAGCGCATCCTATCATCCCCGCTCGCTTGCGGCTATCTCGTTTTTGCGTAGGGCTACTTGTTTCCCGCGTCAGCGTCGACAATCCGCTCACTACAACTGCCACTGACCCGGAACTAAGGCTTGGTGCCTCAATTTGGCTGCGGATGTTTTTTGGACTACCGTTTCCCGCGGCTCGCTATTTCGGGGCTTCCTTGTTCATAATGTTTGTTGGCGTTTGATTGACGGAAGTTCGCGGTGGTTGCTAAATTGCCTTATTTGTGCCGAAAGGGACGAAACTTGCTGAGGCGGCGTGGGTTAATGTGTCTGGTAGCGGCGACAGTGGCGGCCATTTCCGGCGGCTGCGGTCACGTGAAGACGACCCGTACGCTGAACCCGGCGCAAAAAGTGGTCGCGAAAGACGCCACGCGCGAGGAACTCATCGAGAAGTACAACGTCTTGGCCCAAGATGTGCAGTCGGTTAACGCGACGGTGCAGTTCAAGGCTACGACGGGATCGCAGTACAGCGGCGTCATCGAGGATTATCACGAGGTGAAGGCGTTTTTGCTCGCCGTGCGGCCCGCGTACATCCGCGTCATTGGACAAGCTCCCGTGATTGGCAAAACCATTTTCGATATGGCCAGCGATGGGGAGACGTTTCACGTATCAATTCCGTCGAAGAACAAATTCTTGGTGGGGCCGGTGGCCGTGGAGCGGTCCAGCACAAAGCCCATCGAGAACCTGCGTCCGCAGCATTTACTGGATGCGATTCTCTGGTCCGAGATCCGCAAGCCAGAGACCGTTTTGTTCGAGGAATACAACGACGAGACCGCCCGCTACTACATCCTGACGGTTGTGCGCGGCGGCTATCAGACGGAAATTCTGCGCAAGGTCTGGTTCAATCGCACGGATTTGCAGGTTTCGCGGCTCGAAGAATTTGGGCCCAAGGGCGTGCTGCTTTCGGATATTCGGTATTCCGATTGGGAACCGTTGGGGCCAGATCAGGGACAAGCTGCTCCGTCGGCGGCATCGCAAGGTCAGGCAAACGCAACTGCAGCGAAAAGCGCGCAGACCGCGCCTCCGACTCAAGCCAACGGCATGAGCTTTCCGCGCACTATTCGGATCAACCGGCCCCATGACGATTACACTCTCGATCTGCAAATCACCAAGCTGACTCTGAACGAGCCACTTCCGCCGGACCGCTTCAAGCTGGAGCAACCGCCGGGCTCCGAATTAGTCCGCGTCGGCGAAGACTCTGGAGACAAACCGAAATGATGCTCGAGCTCATCGTGCGCAACTTGTTACACCGGCCGCTGCGCACGCTCATCGGCGTGGTGGCCGTGGCTGTCGAGGTCGCCTTGGTCGTGCTGATCGTGGGCCTTACGTCGGGCTTGCTGACTGAAACGGGCAAGCGGATCCAGGGCATAGGGGCAGACGTCATGGTGCAGCCACCTTCCTCTGCTCCGATCCTGACTTTCAGCGGCGCGCCGATGCCGGTCAAAATCGGCGAAAAACTTGGCGATCTGAAATATGTTAAGGCGGTCGCGCCTGCTCTTTTGCAATTCAATTCATCTGGTGCCGTGGAGACAGTGTGGGGCATTGATCCGGCAAGTTTCCGTACGGTCTCGGGCGGATTTGTATTTTTGCAAGGACATGACTTGGAGCAACCCGACGACCTGTTAGTTGACGATTGGGCTGCGAAGTCGAAAAGCATCAAGGTAGGCGAAACCTATAAGCTCCTGAATCACGACTGGCATGTTGTTGGAATCATCGAACATGGGAAGGGTGCGCGCCTGTTTGTTTCCCTCGCTACGCTTCAGGACCTGACGGGAGCTCTCGATCGTGCTTCCCTTTTTCTACTTAAGTGTACGCGGCCCGAACATACCGACGATGTGCTCGACGAAGTCCGTCACCTCTTGCCGGGCTATACCGTCCGCCCGTTGAGCGCTTTTCTTTCCTTGATGACCTCGACAAATATTCCCGGGTTGAACACCTTTATTAACGCCATGATAGCTCTGGCTGTCTCGATCGGTTTGCTCGTTATTTTTCTGACGATGTACACGACGGTGCTGGAGCGTACGCGCGACATTGGCGTGCTCAAGTCGCTGGGTGCCGGACGTGTCTTTATTGTACGGGCATTGCTTTCAGAATCGGCGGGGCTGTGTGTGCTGGGAATTGGGGCCGGAGTTGGGCTGAGCTATCTCGTGCGAGCGGGATTTCTAGCTGCGTTTCCGACTCTGAGCATCGAGATCACCTTGGAATGGATTCTGCGCGCCGCAGCCATTGCGTTGTTTGGCGCCATGCTGGGCGCCAGCTATCCCGCATGGCTGGCGACCCGTAAGGACGCAGTCGAAGCGCTGTCATACGACTAGGAAGGCCGAAAGCAGTTAGCCCAGCACCTGAAGCTAGAGCACGCAGATTTTTGCAAAAAGGAGCACGAAAAATAGCCGCTGCAACCGCCGCGGCTAGGCAGAACATGGGAATCGCAGATACAATAACCGCATTGCATGAGGGGACGTACGCCGCGGGAAAAACGAGCTTGGAGCCGATACTCAAAACGGAAAACTTGTGGAAGTTGTACCATGCGGGGAAAGTAGAGGTTCCCGCGCTTCGCGGCGTCAATTTTTTCGTGGCGCCCGGAGAATCCGTTGCGGTCATGGGACCATCCGGTTGCGGCAAGTCCTCTCTGTTGTATGTAATTGGCGGGTTAGCGCGGGCCTCACGCGGGCAGGTTTTTGTAGATGGGAATGAGCTGACGGCGATGAGCGACGCCGAACGCACCAAGCTGCGCCGGCACAAGATCGGGTTTGTGTTTCAGCGCTTTAATCTTCTGCCCACGTTGACTGCTAAGGGCAACATTGCCATCGCCCAGTTTATTCATGGCGACGGTTTTGACCCGCACCGCTTTGACGTGGTCACGCAGATGCTCGGGCTCGCTGGGCGTTTGCAACACAAGCCGTCGGAGCTTTCTGGCGGCGAGCAGCAACGCGTCGCCATCGCTCGCGCTATCATTAACGAGCCCAAAATTCTTTTGGCCGACGAACCAACGGGCAACCTGGATTCCAAAAACTCCGAAGTGGTGCTGCAAATGTTGCGGCAGCTCAACAAAGATTTAGGCCAGACCATTGTCATGATCACCCACAATCCCGAAGCCACGACCTACTTCGACCGAGTGGTCCATATGCGGGACGGCGTGATTGTCGACGGCGTGCCGGCGGATTGATATGGCCGGCATCGGAAATTTTTTCTACAAGACGTTCTTCTGGTCGTACGAGCGCGGCACTTGGCAATACGATGTTGCGGTTATCCTGATATTGATCTTTGCGCTGGCCACTCCGCGCGCCTGGTTTCATGATCAGCCGCAGATGGGCGTCGCAGCCAATGCGCCGGGCGAAGTCGTATTGGTGCGCGACAATGGCGTCAGCCGCACCTACAAAGTCGACGCCAGCATTCTGGCGCCACCGGAGCAGACGCCGCTACTCGAGAACGAACTCCATAACGCTTTGCAAAAGTCGCTTCCTGAACTCAACAACAAGCGCTTCACCATTAGCCGAATCGACCCCATCCGCGATGAACAAGGCACGGTAATTGCTTATCAGGTAGACGTGCAGCACTGAGCTAGCAGTTCGGAGCATGTTTGCCCGGATTTTCGGCGCTCGAAACTTGCTCCAAAACGCGTGCATCCAACTTGTATGTTAGGATTTGAACGCCTTCGCCGTCCAATTCGGCGCCCACAGGGGACTCTTTTGCTGAAGAAAATCTGGTTGCTTGCGGCTTTGGTTGCCGGTATCGCAATTTGCGCGAATTCCGCGGCCTCGGCGCAAACCGAGAAGAAATGGACCCTGGATGGTGCGTTTGCCATGATGGATCGCGGCGCGAAAGACTTTCGCAGCCTCACCGCCGACATCGAAAACGTGAAGTACACCGCCGTGGTTAAAGATACTTCCACGGAAACCGGCAAGATTTACGTTCGCCACGACCAGAAGATGCGGATCGATATCACCAAGCCGGAGCCGCGCACGATTCTGCGTACTGGCGATTCGCTGTTTCTCTATAACCCCAAGCTCAATCGCGTCGAGGAATACGACCTGGGAAAAAATCGCGCTCTTGTGGACCAGTATATTCGGCTGGGTTTTGGCACCAAAAGCGAGGATTTAAAGAAGAGCTACGAAGTGACCTTAAGCGGCGAAGAAGAGCTGGACGGTAAGAAGACGATCGTTCTCGAACTGGCGCCCCGCTCCGATTCCGTCCGCGCGCAAATCACCAAGATTCAGATGTGGATTGATACTTCGTCATGGCTGCCGGTTCAACAGAAGTTCTTCGAGACTGGCTCCGGCGACTACATCCTGTTTCACTATACCGACATGATGAAGAACCTGAAGGTCGCGGACTCGCGGTTCAAGCAGGATTGGCCGAAAAACGCCAGCCACGAGAAGCCGCACGCCTAAAATGCTGGTGCGCGGCCCCCGCGCTAATTGCGTTTCCTTTTAAGGGCAGCTCCGCTGATTGAGGGCCTAACTCGCGGCCCGCTCACTCGCCAGCAGTTGTTCTTTGCGGTTCAACCCCCAGCGATAGCCCGCCAGATTGCCGTCTTCGCGCACCACGCGGTGGCAAGGCACCACAATGGAAACGGGATTTGTGGCGCATGCCCGTGCGACGGCGCGAACCGCGCGCGGGTTGCCGAGAGCCTTCGCTACTTGCGAATAAGTACGCGTGTTGCCGCGCGGGATGTTCTGCAGTTCCTGCCACACGCGCCGTTGAAATGCCGTGGCCTGCAGATCCAGCGGCAGCTCTTCCTGCGCGGGCTTGCCCTCCACGCGTTGCACGATTTCGCGTACCCAGCGTTGTGTGCTGCCCGAGGCCTGCGAAATTTCGGCGCGCGGATATTCTTCGCGCAATTCGGCCACCAGCTTGCTGTCAGCGTCGCCCAGGTAAACCGCGGAAACCCCACGTTCTGTAGCAGCCACCAGCACCTTACCCAGCGGCGATTTTGCAATCGTGTATTCGAGCTTCATACCCTTGCCCCCTTTTTGATATGTGGCCGGAGTCATGCCCAATTGCGCGTTGCTGCGTTCGTATACGCGACTGGAAGACCCGTAGCCTGTTTCGTACAGCGCATCCGTGATGTTTTTCCCGGAGCGTAGCAAGCCTTTGAAGCGTTTTACACGCAAGGCTTCCGCCAGTTCGCGTGGCGTGAGTCCCGTGACTTGCCGGAAGGCCCGACGGAGGGTGGCCGCATTGCTGTGCAACTCTCTCGCGATTTGCGAAAGACGCAGCGCGTCTTCTGTGGATTGCGCCAGATACTTCGCCGCCTTCGCTACAAGGGCAGAAGATGCCGCTACTTCGTTGGGCCGGCAACGCAGACAGGGCCGGTAGCCCTGTTTCTCTGCTTCTTCCCGGGTGCGAAAAAAGGTCACATTTCGTCGGAAGGGCCGCCGCGCCGGGCAGGAGGGCCGGCAGTAAATGTGCGTCGAGCGCACGGCGATGACGAAGTCCCCGTCCGCGCGTCGATCGCGTTCCACCGTTGCGCGCCAGTATTTTTCCGCGGTGCGCGACGAAATCTGCTGCGTGCCGCTCAGGTTCGAATTTCTCGTGGTTTCCATGCTGCGAGAGTAGCGCACTGCGAATGGCCAATCTATCCGTAAACGCACGCCAAAGCTGGACCCGACAAATATCTTCGGAGCGCTGGTCGGGGCCGCCTTATTCGATGTGTTTGTACCCGATGCGTTTCAGATCGCTGAGCGGCGTTGTCAGGCTTCTCCCGGTGCCGGCAAGGTCTCTGCCGCTGCCGACGTGCTGGGATGTGGCGCGGTAATCACTAGGAGTACGGCCGTGAGAATGACCGCGGCTGCCAGCCCGGTTCGTAGCGTGACCGCTTCGCCCGCACCGATCCAACCCAGCAGGAGCGCGACGACCGGGTTCACAAACGCATACGTTCCGACTCGCGCCGCCGTACTTTTCTTCAGCAAATACACGTAAGCCGTGAAGCCGATTCCTGACCCAAACACAATCAAATACGCGACGGCCATCCACGACCGAAACGAAACCGCCGCTGGATGAAACTGCCGCACTTCGCCCGTTACGAGGGCCGCAATCCAGAGAGCCGCGCCACCGAAGAGGCTTTGCATAGCCACGCCCAGCATCGGCGAACTGGGCAAGTCGTTGTGTTTCGAGTAGATCGACCCACAGGCCCACGCGAACGACCCAACCACTAGGATCCCCGCCCCGAAAGGGTTTACGCGTCCGGAGCCTCCCAGGTGCGCCGGACCGACCAGCAGCACCAGACCCCCAAAACCCAGCACGAGGCTGGCAATCACCCGCGGAAGCGGTTTCGACCCGCCTGGCCGTAGCCAGTCCGCCAGCACCATCCAGAAGGACACCATCGCCACCAACAAAGCCGCTACGCCCGAGGGTACGCTCTGCTCTGACAGGCAGACCGCCCCGTTTCCGATCAGCAACAGCAGCACCCCGGTTATCGCTGCGGTCTTCCATTGCGCTGCCGTCGGCTGGATTCCCGTCTTCCAGCGCAACAGGGGATAAAGAATCAGGCCCGCGGTGAAGTGTCGGCACGCGGCGATCAACAGGGGCGGCAGGGATTCCAGTCCCACCACAATTGCCAGATAGGTCGAGCCCCAAATGACGTACACCGCGGCAAATGCCGCCACGAGAACAAACATTTCCCGCTTTTCATGAGCATGCGAATGCGGCGCGAGGGTGGGAGCGGCAGGCGTTTGAGCTAAACCGTCGTCAGCTGTCGGCGTGGACATGCGAAATCTGGTCGACAATCTAAACTTCAGAACCTAACCGCAACGGTTCCGGCTGTCGAGCACCATTTTGGCCAACCTTTTCCACAACACGGATGCAGGTTCTTTGAATCGACCGCGTACTATAACCAAGTGTTTGAAGTTAAGACACTTCCGGCGATTCCCACAGCTTGACGTGCATTGACCTCACCCACCCTTCAATGGCATTTTATCTCCCCATTCAGCAACATCATTGGATCCGCTGCACCGGGCGGAAATCTGTAGTTGGGCCAGGCTTTTGGCAACAGCGAAGTCGCATCTCTCTGAGGGTGCAATGGGCGCGACCAAGCGCATCATTCCAGTCGAGACGGAAACGCCGGCCCTGCGCGAAAAGCTCGCTGCGCCCACGCCGGTTTTCGTCCCGCCGCCGGCGTCTCCTGCGTTTGTGCCACCGCCTTGCGATGCTGTTACTCCGACCGTCCTGCCGGATCTTAGCGGCGTTCCGCGTCGCGTCCCCTCACTTCGCGTAACGCCCTTGCTCGGCCCCGGCCGTCCCCGCCAATTCGTTCGCGTCCCGACCCACGCGGTGGGCGTCGATCGCGAGCAGCGCGAATATCCTCGCGCGTCGCTCCGCCTGCCGCTTCGGCTGCGCAGTGTCAACGGTGTGCCGGAAGACTTCCCCGTGACTCTGGTCACGCGGGACATCAGTTCCACCGGTGTTTTCTTCCTGTGCCCCAAGGACATAGACGTCGGCCTGGCTATCGAACTGGAGATCGTACTTATCCAGCGTCCGATGGGTCGCGGCAACGTGGTCATCGTGACCCAGGCGCAGGTGCAACGCGTCGAACCCGCCGCCACTCCCGGCTGGCACGGCATCGCCGCTGCTTTCACTGACGTGCAATTCGATCGCGACGACTCCATTCCTTCCCGCTACCTGCTTCCATAAATTTCCTGATTCCTCCTTGCCCAGCGGTCGCTGCTGGGTCTTCTCTCGCGCAATTTCTGCTACGCTGAAGAGCGATGATTCGTGGAAAAAACGGCAAGATCGCGGGCGTGCTTTTTGATTGGGATGGTACTCTCGTTGACTCCTATCTTGCGGACTCCGCCGCTTACCTCGCCATGTTCCGCGATATGGGTATCGCTTGGGGGCTGGAGGATCTCGCGGAACACTACTCGCCCAACTGGTACAACGTATATCGCGCCGCCAAACTTCCCGAAGCGCGTTGGGACGAGGCCGACCGTTCCTGGCGCCGCCATTACGCGAAGCACTCGCCGCAACTTATGCCCGGTGCCCGCGAAGTACTGGAACAAATCCGCCCTCATCATCGGCTCGGGCTTGTTACCAGCGGCGACCGTGAGCGGGTCACGCGTCAGTTGCGCGAATTTCGCCTGACCCGTATGTTCCGTGCTCGCGTTTGTGGCGGCGACACACGTATGAAGAAACCGCATCCTGCGCCGCTGCGTATGGCGTTGCGCTGCATGGCCCTACGCGCATCTGCCTGTATTTATGTCGGCGATGCGCCGGAGGATTTGCAGATGGCTCGAAGTGCGGGTGCGCGCGCGATTGCCGTGCTCGGGCCTTTTCCTACCGAAATGCGCCTCCGGGCCGCTAAACCGGACTATCTGCTCGAATCCATTCGCGAACTGCCGGAGCTGCTCGAGCACCTGAGGTCATAACGGTGCGCCTGCACGTTGCTTGCGATTTCTTTGAATCAGGGTTTTTCTGACGTGGCGGTTCGAGTAGCGGTGGGATTGGCGACGGGCGGAGCGGGTTGCGTTGGATTCGCAGTCGGCGACAGCGGAGTCGCCTCTGCGGGCGCTGCAGACGCCAGCGGCTTGTAGTCCGTCCATTTGACTACCAACCGCACGTTCACGTTGTGGTCCTTTAAGTTCAGTGTCGCGTCGGAACGCATATAGTCCGGCAGCCAGTATTTGCCGTCTACGTCTTCGCGATACGTCTCAAAAATGCTGAACGGCATCGTCGGTGTGTGCGTGTCGCCCAGATCGTTGACCCATTTGCCGTAGCTTTTCACCACTTCGAGATACTGCGCGTCCACCCAAACAATGCCGTCGAAATAGCGCACGGCGCGCTCTACGGCCTTGGGCTTGACCTGGAAAATGTAGCAGTCCACTTCATCGACCAATTCTTTGCCCAGATATTTGAGGTCGTATTTCGCGAGGTTGGCCGTCACCAGCGGATACGCCGGCATCCGCGCCAGTTGCTGAAAGTCTTCCGGCCCCATCTCCATGTATTGCAGGCTGGACTGCGGCTTCTCGACAGTTTTTTCCCGCACCCGGCCATCTTCGCCGCGCACCGCTTCGGTCACCAATAGCAATTGTCCGGCCGGCTGTCCGTCGGGCGCAAACTCCTGCAGCCGGACGGTTTTCTTGTAGCCGTAAGCCCCGCGCGCTACGATGTACTGGTCTTCTTTCTGCGCAAATCGCTTGATGATTTCTTCTGGAGGAAGCGCGGGTGGCGCGGGCGGCGAGGGCTCCGTGCCGACGCGATGCACGTTATGCTCGGGCGGCGGCGTCAGCGGCCCTTCCTGCGCGCGCGCTGTTCTCGTGCAAAGCATCGCCGCGCAGGACAAGACCGCACCCCCGAAAACAAGCGATTTGCGGAACTGGAAGCGCAGCCGACGGTTCATAGAACTTTGGATGCCCCGAGTACCTGGAAAAGCAGCTTAAGCTGATTGCAGATTCCAGTAGTCTAGCACCGGTCCACACCGACTTGCGCCGGAGAGAAACGCAGCGCCTCTGCTACAATTCTTCCGTTTGTGGACGAGCAGAAACTAACCAGGCGCTTTTTTATCTCTGGGCGCGTGCAGGGCGTTGGGTACCGCATTTTCGCGCGGCACGAAGCCCACAAGCTTGGCGTCAGCGGCTTCACCAGAAATCTCCACGACGGCCGGGTTGAAGTGCTGGCGCAGGGCACGCCCGCCCAGTTGGTCGAGCTACGCGCGGCGCTGCAGCGCGGCCCGCTTTTCTCCAGTGTGGACGACGTGCGCGAAGAAGACGCGCGTCTGGAACCGCAGTACAGCGGCAAGTTTGTGGTCGAGCGGTCCGATTGAGCAGCCAGCGGTTCGAACCGGCAGTAGCGAGGAGCACACGAAATTCGCAGACGAGGAGCCTTTGCATGGATGATCTGAAGAAACTGATTCGCGAAGTGCGGGACTATCCCAAGCCGGGCATTCTGTTCTATGACCTGACGACGCTGCTGCAGGACAAGAACGGATTTCATCTGCTGATTGACCGGCTCTGCGCGCATTACAACGGCCACTCCATTGACATCGTGGCCGGCATTGAAGCGCGCGGATTTATTTTCGCTCCGGCACTCGCGTATCGTCTCGGCGCTGGTTTCGTTCCCGTGCGCAAACCGAAAAAGCTGCCGGCAAAGACTGCAAGCATCTCGTACGCGCTGGAATACGGCACCGACACGCTGGAAATTCACGAAGACGCCGTCAAGCCCGGCCAGCGCGTCATCGTCTGCGACGATTTGCTCGCCACGGGGGGCACCGCCGCGGCCACTACTAAGCTCGTCGAAAAACTCGGCGGCAAAGTCGAAGGCGCCGCCTTCGCCGTCGAACTCACCTTCCTCAAAGGCCGTTCGAAACTCAACGGCGTCGATGTCTTCTCGCTGATTCAGTACGACAAGTAATAGCGTTCCCGCTGAAAAACGCCTTCATTTCGGACGACGTTGGCGCAGCACCTCAAAGAGGACGACGCCGGCGGCTACGGAAACGTTGAGTGATTTGACGGGCCCACTCGTAGGCAACGACACGACGAAGTCGCAACGCTTGCGCGTGAGTTCGTGCAGGCCTTGGCCTTCGCCGCCGAGCACAATGCCGACCGGCGACTTGTAGTCAACTTCCGTATAGGACTTGTCGGCGCGTTCATCCAGGCCAACCAGCCAATAGCCCGCTCCCTTCAACTCTTCCATCGTTTGCGCTAGATTCGTTACTTTTGCGACCGGCAGATGGGCCAGCGCGCCCGCCGAAGAACGTGCGACCGCATCCGTGAGCCCTGCGGCGCGCCGCTCGGGAATCACCACACCATGCGCTCCCGCAGCGAGCGACGTGCGGATAATCGCTCCTAAGTTGTGCGGATCCTCGACGCCATCGAGGAGCACAATCAGGCCCTTGCTTCCGTGCCCCGTGCCGTGATTTGCAGCGGCAAGAATATCTTCCAGCGTGGCGGCGGCTCGTGCCGCGGCCAACGCCACTACGCCCTGATGATCTTTCGAGTTGGCCAGCCGATCCAGTTCGCGCCGGTCTTCAAACCGCACCGGAATGTTCTGCTTGCGCGCCAGTTGTACAATCTCTTCGACGCGCGTGTCCTGCCGTCCTTTGGCGATCACGATCCGGTCGAACGGACGCTGCGCATCCAGCGCCTCGCGCACCGCGTGTATGCCTGTCAGCTTATCCATGAGCGGATTAGTCTACAGCACTGTAGGGACACGATTCATCGTGTCCCTTGCTGTGACGGCACGATCGCTCCGCAGGGGGAATTTCAATCTAGCGAAGCGCAAAATTCGAGGATTCGTTGGCGCGCGGATTTTACGGGCGCGGCGAAGTGCAATGAAGCAGCTTCGTCAAGCAAGAGAATGACGCGATCCAGTTCGCCTTCTCCGGCACGTCCGGCCAATGCTAGACGAATCGGATGAAACAGTTCCCGCCCACGCAATTCCAATCCTTCTTTCAAGGCCGTGATGATCTGTTTGAACCGGTCGACAGTGAGCGGTTCCGGTTCGAGGAGCAAAAGCGCCAATTGCCGCACCACGTCCCGCGCCGCGTAACGCGAAAGCACCACGTGATTTTCGACTTGCCTGAGCAGTTCGTGCGCGTCGTAGTGAAAGACGAGTCCAAGCAAATCCACCAGCGCACCGCGATGTTCCACGTGCAGCCCCAGCAACGCCGCGGCTCGCTCACACCAAGCGATTTGTTCAACGGAAGGCTCGCCCACCAGCCAGTTGCGTTCCCGCAAAATCGCGAGCACGTCTGCGCCGCTGAATCGGTGCGCAGCGCCGGGCGTCTCGGCAGACGAGTCCGACGCAGAAAGGGCGGCCAGCACATCTTGGGAATGGCGAGGCATTCGAATCGGCTCAGCGGCGCGAAAGCGTAGCGATCACATGTGCGGCGATAGCCTCGCCGCGTCCAATCGCATCCACGCCTTCGTTGGTTTTGGCCTTAAGGTGAATGGTTTCCGCCGGAACGTCCAAGGCACGTGCCAGCGTCTGCCGCATATTCGCGAAATGCGGCCCCAACTTGGGCTTCTCGGTGATCACTACGGCGTCAATCCATTCGATCGTGAAATTCTTCTCGTCCAGCAACTTTTTCGCGTACTGCAAGAAAACCAGGCTGTTCGCGCCTTTCCACTGCGGATCCGTGTCTGGAAAATGCTTGCCGATATCGCCGAGGCCTGCCGCACCGAACAGCGCATCGCACAGCGCGTGCGCCAGCACGTCGCCATCGGAATGCCCCGCCGGACCCTTGTCGAAGGGAATTTGCAGCCCACCAACCACAAACGGCCGGCCAGTTTCCAGTCGATGCAAATCGTAGCCAATGCCGCAGCGGATGCTCACGATTTCTGACGCTCCTGCTCGAGGTAGAAGCGTGCCAGATTCATGTCGGAGGGTTTGGTGATTTTGATGTTGCGTTCGGAGCCGAGCACCACATGCACATCGTGGCCGAGGCGCTCGACGAGGCCAGCTTCGTCCGAAGCGCTCACCTGGTCGGTCTGGGCGCGCGCAAAAGCCTCTTTCAGTAGCGTCGTGGCGAAGACTTGCGGCGTCTGCGCCAGAACGACGCGTTCGCGCGGAATCGTCGCGGTAATCAGCGCAACATCCTCCGGCAGGCTGGCGCGCTTGACTTCTTTCACCGTGTCCATCGCCGGAATGCCCAAAATCGCCGCGTGGCAGCGGCGCGCCTCTTCGATCACCCGAGCAATCTGCTCGCGGGTGACAAAAGGCCGCACTGCGTCGTGCACCAACACGAATTCGGTGTCGTTGGGCACTTCGTGAAGCGCTGCAGCAACGGAGTCCTGCCGCGAATCGCCGCCGCGAATCACCCGCACGCTTTGCATGAAGCTTTCTCCGCGCAACCGTTGCTCCAGAGACTCCACCACGTCAGGGCGCGTGGCCACGATGATGTCGGTCACCAACGGGCAGGAAGCGATGCGCCGCACGCTGTGAATCACGATGGGCGTGCCCTCGAGTTCTAAAAACTGCTTCGGCGTCTCCGCACCCATACGGGTACCGAGACCGGCAGCAGGAAGAATGGCGGCAATGCGGGTCATGAGTGTACGCGTTGCAAACGCCCACATACGCACTCAGGAGCTGAAGCTGGGAGTACGCTTTCGACAGGCCTTTTCAGGCAAAGCTGTCTCTGGATGCCCCAAAACGGCGTCTGCAAACTTTAAAGTGTACCGCAGTGCAGTGCTGTGAAGCGAATTTAGAGAAGGCTCAGGCCGATGGATTCATTGCTAGCGTGCTCTCGGAGCCGTGCTCGAGCAGCCGTCAGAACTTCGCCGCCAACGGTGGATGGCAGCCCTACGGAATGGCGATGAGGCGTCGTGCCTAACGCAAGATCCGAAAGAGCGGCCTAGCCCAAGTAGAAGCGTGGAACGCGGGCGCTCACGGCGCAAAGCAGATCAGAGGTGACAGTTCCGATGCCGCGCGCAATCACATTCGCCGGGCGAACCTGCGATCCATCCACTCCATAAATCGTGACCACGTCTCCGACCGCCGCATCCGGCACATCCGTCACATCAATCATGGTCACGTCCATCGAAATGATGCCAACAATCGGCGCATCCACGCCGCGAATCAGCACGGTGCCCTTGCTGCCGAGCGAGCGGTGAATGCCATCGCCGTAGCCCGCCGCAAGCACCGCGATACGGGAAGGCCGCTGCGCAATAAATTTTTCGTTGTAGCCCACGCCGGCGCCGGCAGGAACATTACGAATGTTGATGATGCGCGTGCGCAAGCTCATTACCGGCTTGAGCGGCAGGCGCTTTTCAATTTCCGGCCGCTGCTCGACGGGATCGTAGCCGGGATGGTAGCCGTACAAAATCGCTCCGGGGCGCACCATATCGGCCCAAGTTTCTGGACGCGTGGCGATGGCGGCGGAATTGGCCAGATGCACGATGCCGGGATCAATCCCGAGTCTGCGCAGATGATCGAGCGCGGCGTAGAAGCGCTCTTCCTGCTGACCAGTCTGCTCGCCGGTGCGCGTATGGGTGAGCACTTCGCTCGAAGCAAAATGCGTAAACACGCCGCCTAGTTCCAGGTGCTTACACTTGGCAAGCTGACGGGCGAAGCATTCGACATCGCCGGGCGCGATGCCCAGGCGATTCATGCCCGTGTCCATCTTGAGATGGAAGGAGATTTTCTTGCGACTCCTGCCAATGTGCCGCGCCGCCGCATGGTCGAGCTCAGCGAGATGTTCGCAACGGTGAATGACGGCCGTGAGGTTGTGCTCCAGCAGGCGAGCTTCCTCGCCCGAGACGAAGCCGGTGAGAACAAGAATCGGTTTTTTCACGCCGGCTTGACGAACCGCAATACCCTCGTCGGTGCAGGTAACCCCAAACCAATCGGAACCCGCTTTTTCCAGCGCCTTGGCGACTTGCGGGCCCCCATGGCCGTACCCATTGCCCTTCACGATGCTCAGAATCTTCCGCGGCTCCGCGCGCTTTTCGCTCGCCGGATTCACGAACCGGCGGATAGCCTGGAAATTTTCGGCCAGTGCGGAGAGCGACACTTCCGCCCAAATCGGGCGGCTGTTCATCTTCGGGAGAGTTTGCGTTGTGGACGGCTTCGCTTGTTTCAGCATCGGGGACACCAGGGAAAAAAATAGTTTACGCCAATCGCATGGCATCCGCTGGCGGCGGTGGGCCGTGCGGCGAGAGTGACAACATAGGTGTTACTGCACGCGCGCTACCTAAGAAAGAGATTGGCGAGATTCCGGCCCTGTTTTTGTAAGTGCCTCATTTTCATGGGCTAACTCCGCCGTTTCGAGCGCTCACCAGCCCGCAGGTTCTTCCAGGCTGCATTCGTCTGCGAACGCCATTCACGGACCGTGGCAATGGAAACACGGAGGCCTGACTTTAAGCCTAGCTGAGAGGGCTTTCCTCAGGCCGGGGTAGGGGCTAAGATGCGGGCATGCAAAACCAAATGAATCGCAGAAATTTTATCGTGGCGGGCGGATTGACGGCGCTGGCGGCGACGCGAGTGCTGGGCGCGAACGACACACTTCGAGTGGGTGTGCTCGGTGCCGGCGGCCGCATGAATGACCTGCTGAACGCAGCGGACAAAGCAGTCGGCTCGAACTATCAGATCGTGGCGGTCAGCGATGTCTATCCGGCGCGGCGCGAAGCGGTCAAGCAGCGGGCGAATGCTGCGTCCGCCACGCTGCACGGAGACTATCGCGAGGTGTTGCAGCAACCGATCGATGCAGTGTTCATCGCATCGCCAGACCATTGGCATGTCCGCATGGCGGTCGACGCCATCGCGGCGGGCAAAGACGTGTGTCTCGAAAAGCCGGTGACGCACACGATCGAAGAAGGCGCGACACTGACGAAAGCCGTGCGCTCAAGCAAGCAGATCCTGCAATGCGGCATGCAGCAACGCAGCTGGACGCATTTTCGCGATGCCGTTGATTTGATCCAGGCGGGAAGCTTGGGACGCGTGCCCCAGGTGCGCACCTACTGGTGGCAAAACTACAATGCGTGGGTGCCAAAGAAAATCTCCGATCCGCAGAACATCGATTGGAAGCAGTGGCTCGGTGGTGCGCCCGACCAGCCCTTCGACGACGAAAAATTCCATCGCTGGCGCTGGTATTGGAATTTCGGCGGCGGCGCGATGACCGACTTGTTCACGCACTGGATTGACGTAGTGCACTGGGCGTTGAAAGCAGACCAGCCGAAGGATGCGCAGATTGTGGCGGACAAGCTGGTGTTCCAGCAATGGGAATGCCCGGACACGCTGCAGGCGGCGTTCCGTTATCCCGGATTCGGCGTGGTGTATGAGGGGATGATGGCCTCGTCGATTGATGATGGCGGCCTGGAGTTTCGCGGCACCGAAGGCACGCTGAAGATCAATCGCGGCGGATTCCAGTTGTACCGCGAAGGCGTTTCGGGACCGCGGGAAAATCCCGTCATGCGCGCCGAAAGTTTTCGCGACGGAACGATCGATCACATGCAGAACTTTTTCGATTGCGTGCGCAGCCGGAAAGAGCCAAACGCGCCGGTAGAAACAGGAGTGGCGGCGGCGCGAGCAGGACAAATCGCCAATCTGGCGTACCATCGTGGCGGACAAATCGCCTGGAACGGCAAGACTGCCGACTGAGTTTTTCGCCACACTGGTACGTCTCGTCAGTGCAAAAAATAAACACCGAAATTCCGCGGAACGCTGTCTAATTGGTTGTCAAGCAAGCTGATGGCGAAAAAACTGGATACTTTTTAAATTCTGGAGGACTGCAATGGGACGGCTCAGCAGATACAAATCTTTCACAATCTCTTTCTTCGTGGCCGTTGCATTGTTCATCTTCGGCGCTCTGGCCACTCTCCGGAGCCAACCCAAGGCGGTTGTCACTCCGCCGCTTCCGGACAACTCGGGCTGCCCAAATGACGAGAGCGGCCTGAAATTGCCGAAGGGTTTTTGCGCGACTGTCTTCGCCGACGGCATCGGCCACGCGCGCCACATGGTCGCCGCTCCAAACGGCGTGCTCTACGTGAACACCTGGTCGGGGCGCTATTACGGCAACAAGCCCTCGCATGAGGGCGGCTTTCTCATCGCGCTGCAGGACAAAAGCGGGTCCGGCAAGGCCGACGTGAACCAGCGTTTCGGCGACACCGAACAAAGCGGCGGCCACGGTGGAACCGGCATCGGCATCTACAAGGATTCGATCTACGCGGAAATCAACGACCGCATCGTGCGCTATCCGGCTTCGAATGGCGCAATTGTACCCAGCGGTTCTGCCGAGACGATTGTGTCGGGGCTGCCGCTCGGCGGCGACCATCCGATGCATCCCTTCTTGATCGATTCGAACGGCGCGATGTACGTGGACGTGGCCAGCGCCACCAACGCCTGCCAGACCAAAAACCGCCAACCCAAATCGCCGGGAATCGATCCCTGCACCGAACTGGAGACCCGCGGCGGCATCTGGAAGTACGACGCGAACAAAACGGACCAGAAATTCTCGCCGGCGGAACGCTACGCGACAGGCATTCGCAACGGCGAAGGCTTCGCGATGGAAGGCAACCGCCTGTTTGTGACGCAGCACGGCCGCGATCAACTGCATGCGAATTGGCCGGAGTTTTACCAGCCGGAGCAGGAAGCCACTCTGCCTTCCGAAGAAGTGCTGTTGTTGAAGCAGGGCGGCGACTACGGCTGGCCCGAGTGCTACTACGATTCCTTCGTGAGCAAGCTGGTGCTCGCCCCGGAATATGGCGGTGACGGCAAAAAAATTGGCGTGTGCGCCAATAAGATCGCCCCGGCGGCCGCCTTTCCGGCGCACTGGGCGCCCAACGACATGACCTATTACGACAAGCCGCAGTTTCCGGCGCGGTATCGTAGCGGTGTGTTCATCGCCTTTCACGGCTCCTGGGATCGCGCGCCGTATCCGCAACAGGGCTACAACGTCGTGTTCCAGCCGCTGGCGGGCGACAAAGCCTCCGCCAACTGCGAAGTGTTCGCGAGCGGATTCGCGGGCGCCGAAATCACTCCGGCCGGTGCGGCCCATCGCCCCAGCGGGCTCGCCGTCGGACCGGACGGCGCGCTCTATGTCGCTGACGATACTAAGGGCACCATCTACCGGATCACCTACAAAGGCGGCACCTTC
>Ga0335079_10001604_pt1 | contig 25856 bp, 30 predicted proteins | sample Lox_Sample_33_FD_206719 | JGI IMG/M metagenome (GOLD analysis project Ga0335079, IMG submission 206719) | Soil microbial communities from Loxahatchee National Wildlife Refuge, Florida, United States - Lox_Sample_3.3 | ecosystem: Environmental > Terrestrial > Soil > Wetlands | place: USA...
CGGCATCGAGCTGGTTAATCTCGTTCACGAAATGGTCAAAAGAGTTGAGGTCGATGCCGCGCACGGTAACGCCGCTAGTGTTGATGGCCAGCAGGATTCCCCAGATTTTTTCGCGGGGAGAGTGCAAGCTGACGATGACGATCGAATTGGCGTCCATGGTCCGAGAGTTCGCTTTCCTCAGCTTACCGCACACCAGCGGCCGCATGCAGGCGATCTGTAGCACGAGTTTCCTTTGATTCACGGCACGTGGACGAGCCAATGAGTGAACGGGCTTTGGTTCAGGATGCGGAACCTCTCTTGGCGGCCTCGTAGGCTTGATTGAGCCACCACAGAGCGTCTTTCAGATCGCTCTCGCCAGACAGCTCGAAAGAAAACCATTTCTTTCCCGGTGCCAGCGCGGAAGCGTCCAAGCGCGGCTCACTTTGAGCCTTCTGCTGCAAGCGGGAAGGCATCGGGTTGAACTTCAGAAGGATAGAAGTCGGGGTGAAGAGTCCGCGCGAGTAGGGCAAGGCCGCGAATACGTTTTTCCGGCGATAGAGGAAACGGAATCCAAACATTCGCTTGCCGACGACGGCCGGCCAAGATTGCACTTCGGCCTCGAGCATGGCGGCCCAGTGCTGCATTTCCTCGGAAATGACGGGAAATTCGGGCCGTTCGCGGGACCTTCTGCCGCCGGTAGGAGCCCCTTTTTGCAGCTTGATTCGAGCCATCAGAGGGCCATCAGCGCCGGGCCACCCGGTGGAAGCTGCAGCTTCGGCTCGGTGAGGGATTGGACGATATCGAGCGTCGCGTCCGGCGCGATTTCGCGGAGGAGCAGGCCCTGCGGGGTAACGTCGATGAAGGCGAGTTCCGTGACGATATGATCGACGACCCCGACGCCAGTGAGAGGGAGGCTGCACTTCTTGAGAATCTTCGGCTTATTGTCTTTGGTGGCGTGCTCCATGGCGATGTAGACGCGCTTGGCGCCGGCGACGAGATCCATGGCGCCGCCCATGCCCTTGAGCATTTTGCCGGGGATGGCCCAATTGGCGAGAGAACCCCTCTCGTCAACTTGGAGAGCGCCGAGCACAGTGAGGTCGACATGACCGCCCCGAATCATGGCGAAGGAATCAGCAGAGGAGAAATAGCAGGTGCCGGGAATTTCGCTGACCGTCTCTTTCCCGGCGTTGATGAGGTCGGGATCGACTTCCGATTCGAGCGGGTAGGGACCAACGCCGAGCATGCCGTTTTCCGATTGCAGGATGACGTCCATGCCTTGAGGGACGTAGTTGGCGACGAGCGTAGGCATGCCGATGCCGAGATTGACGTAGTAGCCGTCACGCAGTTCGAGGGCGATGCGGCGGGCGATGCGTTCGCGTTTTTGGTCGTCAGTCAATGGCATGGGAGTTTAGGAACTCAAAGTTAAGAGTTAAAGGTCAAAAATTCAACCCCGCCGGTCTAAAGACCGGCCACTACAGCTTGCGCATGGTGCGTTTTTCGATGCGTTTGGCATAGTTTGCGCCCTGGAAAATGGCGTTGACGAAAATGCCGGGCGTATGCACCTGGTCCGGCGGCAATTCGCCCAGTTCGACGAGTTGTTCCACTTCGGCAATGACGTAATCGGCGGCGGTAGCCATCATGGGATTGAAGTTGCGTGTAGTTTTGCGGTAGATGAGGTTGCCCATGCGGTCGCCTTTCCACGCTTTGATGAAGGCGAAATCGCCGTGCAGAGCGCGCTCCAGGACGTAGTGGCGGCCGCCAAATTCGCGCGTCTCCTTCCCCTCGGCGACCAAAGTGCCGTAACCCGTGGGCGTGTAGAACGCGGGAATGCCGGCGCCACCCGCGCGAATGCGCTCGGCGAGCGTGCCCTGTGGATTCAGCTCCACCTGCAACTCGCCGCTGAGGACCAGCTGCTCGAAGAGCTTGTTCTCTCCCACGTAGGACGAAATCATTTTCTTAACCTGTCGATTCAAGAGAAGCAGGCCGATGCCAAAACCATCCACACCGGCGTTATTACTGATGATGGTGAGGTCGCGCGTGCCCTTGCGCCGCACCGCATCAATCAGATGCTCCGGGATACCGCAGAGGCCAAAGCCGCCCATGAGAATGGTCATGCCGTCACGAAGATTCGTGATGGCGGCGTCGGGAGATTCGATGCGCTTGTCCATGACCAGGTGTCAGTTTGCAGTTACCAGTTACCAGTTTTGAGAAGGAAAAGGCAAGAGGTTCATTGCGCTGCAAGCGAAGAGGACGGACGCTTCAGAAAACGGTCCCTACAGGAACTACAGGGAGCGGAGGAGTTTGTAGAGTTCGTTGGCGGCCTCGAAGTCGGCTTCGAGGTCGCGGGAGCCGAGGCGGTCGCGCATATCCTCAAGCCGGCGCGCGAGGAGATCGAGAGCGGCGGCGAGAACTTCCCGGTTGGTGAGGACAATATCGCGCCAGGTGGAATAAGGGCTGCCGGCGAGGCGCAGCGTGTCGCGCAGCCCGGGACCGGCGAGCGTGATGGGCAGGCCGTTTTCGTCGAGCCGGTCGTAGAGAAATGAGCCCAGCGCAACCGCGGCAAGCTGAGGGAGATGCGAAGCGAGGCCGACGGCGTAATCGTGCTGCTGCGCGCCGAGCCACAGGGGACGCGCGCCGATCCTCTCCAGGATTTTGACGAAGGCGGTGATCCTCGGGTCGTGCGTGTCGTCGGCCCGCCCGACGAGGGCGTAGGTGGCATTCTGGAAGAGGTCGGCATCGGCGTTGGCAAAGCCGCCGAGTTCGCGGCCTGCCATGGGGTGGCCGGCAAGAAAGATGGGGCCGACCTCCTCCACAAACAATTCGCAAGCGGCTTGCCAGATGCGCATCTTGGTGCTGCCGGCATCGGTGACGAGCGCGTGAGGCGGCGCGTGATGGGCGAGCTCCGGCAAAAGATCGAGAGTCGTGCCCACGGGCAGGGCGATGTAAATCAGGTCGGCGCGTCGAATGGCAGGCTCGAGCGACTCGAAAAAGCCTTCATCGATCGCGCCGGCTTCACGCGCCTGCAGCACGACGTCGGCGCGGTCCCAGCCGAAGATCTGCATGTCCGGCGCGTATTTCCGCAACGCACGGGCAAAGGAGCCGCCGATCAAGCCGGTGCCGAGCACCGAGACGCGTTGGAGGAGATGGGCCATGCTGGAAGTAATAAGTTATCAGTTTTCGGTTATAAGTTGGCAGAATCGAGAAAGCGGCGGTTCCTGGAGCTCGAAAGGCAAATCCTCAGGGACTGAAGCCTGCTTTTCCTCGGCTTCCCGATATCGGAGCCGGTCGCGCCTCAGGGTAAACTGAGGCTCCGACCCCCGTTGCGATGATCAGTGGTCAACCAAGGGTTCCAAAGCAAGGCTGCGGCCTCGCTAAGAAAGGCGGCGGCCGACAGCGGGGGCAATGATGCGGAGTTCGCCCATAAGCTGGGAGAATTCCCCGGGGGTGAGGGATTGCGCGCCGTCGGACAGAGCGTGGTCAGGATCGTTGTGGACTTCGATGAGCAGGCCGTCGGCGCCAGCAGCAATGGCGGCGCGGGCCATGGGGGGAACCTTGTCGCGCCGTCCGGTGCCGTGGGAAGGGTCGGCAACGATAGGCAGATGGGAGAGCTTTTTGATCACGGGGATGGCGGCGATATCGAGGGTGTTGCGAAGATACGTCTCGAAGGTGCGAATGCCGCGTTCGCAGAGGATCACGTTGTAGTTTCCGCCAGAGAGAATGTATTCGGAGCTGAGGAGCAGTTCCTCGATGGTGGCGGACATGCCGCGTTTCAGCAGAACGGGCTTCTCCACTTCGCCGAGAGCGCGCAGCAGGAAGTAATTCTGCATATTACGCGCACCAACCTGGAGAATATCGACGTAGCCGCTCATCATCTGGATCTGCGACGGGTCCATCACCTCGCTGACCACCAGAAGATTGAATTCGTCTGCGGCTTTGCGAAGCATTTGCAGGCCTTTTTCTCCGAGACCCTGGAAAGCGTAGGGCGACGTGCGCGGCTTGAAGGCACCCGCACGGAGAATCTTCGCGCCGGCCTTGGAAACAGCCTGGGCGACGGCATGAATCTGCTCGGGAGACTCGACCGAGCAGGGACCGGCGGCCACGACGAGCTCCGTGCCGCCGATGGTGACGCCGCGCCCGAGATCCAGGACGGAACCCTGAGGCTTGAACTGGCGGCTGGCCAGCTTGAAGGGCTGGGTGATACGGATAACTTCGCGGACACCCTCGAGCAGTTCAAAGTCGCGGTGATCGAAATCGCGATGGACGCCGACGGCGCCGAGCACGGTGTGCGAAGCGCCGGTGGAGCGGTGCACGTCAAAACCGCTGGCAACGATGCGGTCGATCACGCGCTGGATCTGCTCGTCGGTGGCACCTTCTTGCATGACAATGACCATGGTTAGTCCTCGAGTCCGAGAAAAATGGCGCCAGCAGAATGGCGCGAGTCTAAAGACCCGCAACTACACAGGCTGAGCCGAGACGTGGCACAGCGGTGGTGCGCCCCTATGAATTCTTCCCGAAAAACGAAAGTCATTGGGGGTCCTCCTTGTCGGTCGTGGAGGATTCGCCGTACATGGCGATGCGTTCCGCGGAGCGTGCTTCGTCGATGATGCGCTCAAACAGGCGGCGAATGGCGGCATGGGAGAGCGGTCCCTGGTTGTTGGTTTCGGCGTTGGCCAGGACTTCCTTCTCGCGCACCGGTTGATAGAGCGGCATATTTTCCTGCTGCTTGAGATGGCCGATTTCGAGGGCGCACTTGCACCGTTCGTTGAGCAGTTCTACGAGCTGCTTGTCGATTTCATCCATTTTGCGGCGCCAGTCGGAGATGTTCATGAAGCCGCCTCGCGGATGGATCGAGGAGAGATCCCTAGACTACGCGACCCGGCACGCTCAAGTGCGGCGCACCGGAAGAAACCGGGTCGCTCCGCTCGGGATGACAGGGTGAGGTTAGCGTCCGATTGGGGAGGGACGGTCATGTGATTGCCTCGCGGCGGGAGAGACCGTGGCGGGCGGCTTCCTTGAGTTTTAGGATGCGGTCGCGCAGGGTTGCGGCGGCAGCATCCGGCGTGGGCGCTTTTTCTATTTCGGAGACGAGCGCCGAACCAACAACGGCTCCATCGGCGAGGCCACCGAGGACGCTGACGTGACCAGGAAGCGAAATGCCGAAGCCGACGGCGATGGGGAGTTCGGTGAAGTGGCGCGCGCGGCGCAGGAGCGAAGGGAGTTCCTCCGGGAGAGAATCCTTCGCACCGGTGACGCCGGTGCGCGAAATGATATACAGAAAACCCGTAGAGCAGGCAGAGATGATTTTGAGGCGCTCGTCGCTCGACGTGGGCGCTGCCAGGAAAACCGTATCGAGGCGATGCGCGTGGAGGATACGGCGACAGTCGCCGGACTCTTCGGGGGTGAGGTCCGTGGCGAGAACACCATCCACGCCGGCTCCCGCCGCGGCGGCCGCGAATTTTTCGAGGCCCATTTGCAGGATCGGATTGAAGTAGCTGAAGAGCACGAGCGGAACCTGGCTCGATTTGCGAATGCGCTCAACGAGAGCCAAAACACCGGCAAGAGTCGTGCCGGACTTCAATGCGCGCTCGGAAGCGCGCTGAATCGTTGGCCCGTCAGCGAGAGGATCGCTGAAGGGCACGCCCAGCTCAATTACGTCGGCGCCCGCTTCGGCAAGGGCGAGAACGAACTTATGCGTTGCGTCGAGCGTGGGATCGCCCGCGGTGATGTAGGCGATGATGCCGAGTTCGCCCGCGGCCCGGAGTTCCGCAAAACGCCTGGAGATGCGGGTCGAGTTGTTCGGGGCAGAAGTCATCTGATTTTGCCAAGATTAAAGCAGGCGTTGATACGTGTCCATGTCCTTATCGCCGCGGCCGGAGAGATTGATGATGACGAGATCGCCCGGCTTGAATTGCGGCAGGCGCTCGACGAGTCCCGCGAGCGCGTGTGCGGATTCGAGCGCAGGGATGATGCCTTCGCTGAGGGACAGGAGCTTAGCGGCTTCGAGGGCGGCGGAATCGGAGACGGCGGCGTATTCGGCGCGGCGCTGATCGGCGAGCCAGGCATGCTCCGGACCGATGGCGGGATAGTCGAGGCCGGCGGAGATGGAATGCGTCGTGGCGATCTGGCCGTCCTCGTTCTGCAGGACGTACGTGTACGTGCCTTGCAGGACACCGGGACGCGCTCCGGTGAAACCCTGATGAGCGGCGAGGCGCGCGGCGTGTTCGCCGAGAGAATTGCCGCGGCCGCCGGCCTCGATGCCGACCATTTTCACATCCGCGTCCTTGAGAAATTCGTGGAACAGGCCGATGGAGTTCGAGCCGCCACCAACGCATGCATAGAGATGTGTAGGCAGGCGCTTTTCGGCGGCGAGGATTTGCGCGCGGGCTTCGCAGCCGATGACGGCCTGGAAATCGCGGACCATCGTGGGATAAGGATGCGCGCCGAGAACGGAGCCGAGAAGATAATGCGAATTGCGGACGTTGGTGACCCAGTCGCGCATGGCTTCGTTGATGGCGTCCTTCAGCGTCCTGCTGCCGGATTCGACGCCGATCACTTCGGCGCCGAGCATGCGCATGCGCGCGACGTTGAGCGCCTGGCGCGCCATGTCTTCCGTGCCCATGTAGACGGTGCACTGCAGGCCGAGATGCGCGGCCACCGTGGCAGAGGCGACACCGTGCTGGCCGGCGCCGGTTTCCGCGATGATGCGCGGCTTGTCCATCTTCACGGCGAGGAGACCCTGGCCGATGGCGTTGTTGATTTTGTGCGCGCCGGTGTGGAGAAGGTCTTCGCGCTTCAGGTAAATGCGCGGGCCGCCGAGCTTTTCGGTCAAGCGCGCGGCGAATTGCAGCGGGGTGGGACGTCCCGCGAAATTCTTCAGCAAGTCCTGGAATGCAGCTTGGAACGTGGCATCGGTCTTAGCGAGTTCGTAGGCGCGCTCGAGTTCGTAGAGCGGCACCATCAGGGTTTCGGGGACATAGCGGCCCCCGTAAGGGCCGAAGCGCCCCGGGACCGAAGCCGGTATGACCAGTTGGGTGGACATAGGTTGAGCGTTCCATTGTAGCAAGGGCGGAGACATAGGCTGAAGCCCAAGCTAGAGGGCAGGTCAAGTGAGCCAATAGACGGCCGCAAATGCAGGGAGGGTGGCGGCAATTTGCAGCACGAGCACGCAAGCCGCTTGTCCCGGAGAACGGCGCAGCCATTTCAGGGCAAAGTAAGCGATGACAGGCACTTGCCCGGCCATAAGAATCTGAAAGAGGTGGGCCGCTGCTCCCTCGTCAGCTTCGTGGACCACGCCGTAGAGCGCCACATGCCCCAGCACAATGGCTAATGCGGCAGAGGACATAACCAAAGGAAGCCAGGCGGCGGGCTGTTTCAGGAGCGGGACGCTCATGGAGACCTCCGGGAAAGCACGAAAAAGTGCTTTACATGGTGAAGCCAGAGTTCCCCTCTGTCAATGGCAGTTTCCGAATCTGCCTCAGGAGGTTTCGCGCCCAAGGCGGGCCACCCGGGTGGCAGCCTCCGGCCGGACCGGGCTCGCGGACTTTTTCGCAGGAATGGTGGCGATCAAGACAACGCTCACCAGAACAAACAAGGTGCCGAGAATGGTCCGGAGGCCCAGCGGTTCCCCACCGAAGAAGTATCCAAGGAGCACCGCCACAACCGGATTGACGTACGCGTAGGTCCCTACTTTCGTGGGCGATTGATGATGAATCAGCCAAACGTAGGCCGTGAAGGCGACGATGGAGCCCGCGACAATCAGATAGAGCAAGGAAAACCATGCGGCGCGCGAAACAACTGTGGGATGAAAGTCGCGGAACTCTCCAAGCACGGCCGCGGTCAGAGCCAGCAAGACTCCACCTGCGAGCATCTGCCCACCTGAACTCATTCCTTTGGAGGAAGGAAGCGGCAGTTTGCGGGTGAGAGCAGACGCTACGGACCAACTCACGGCGGCAACGATCAGCGCGGCGGCGCCCCTGCTGTCGACAGGCGTTCCGCCGAGATTTAGCGACCGACTCATCAGGATCGCGACTCCCGCCATTCCCACTAACAGTGCGAGAGCCAAGCGCGGCGTGAGCGTTTGCGTGCGCAGGAGAAGGATCTCCGAGAGCGCCATGAACGCGGGGATGGTGGCCATCATGACGGCGGCAATTCCCGAGGGCACGCGCCGCTCAGCCCAGAACAACAACCCGTAATCGAAGACGAAGATCAAAACGGCCAGCAGGAGGGTGGAGAGCCACTGGCGCGGGCTGGGGGACCGCTCGCCTCTGACGATCATCCAGAGATAGAGAGCGAGCCCCGCAGCCAGAAAGCGCATGGCCGCGAGAAGAAACGGCGGAACTTCGCGAACACCCACACGAATGGCGAGGAACGTGGATCCCCAGACGAGATAAATGATGGCAAAAGCCAGGAGAGTCTTCCACGCGGCGGGACGGGATTTGGTTTCCATCACGGAGTCCCGCCAGCACTGTAGCAAATTTCAGGAGATTTCGCGGCTGGCGCGGGCCACCTCGTCGAAGAAAGAACGAAGTTTGGCGGGATCTTTCTTGCCGGGGCGGGATTCGACCCCACTGGCAACATCGACCGCGTAAGGGCGGACGATGCGAATCGCCTCAGCAACATTCTCCGGCGTAAGACCGCCAGCCAGGATGATCCGGTGAGACTGCGCGGCCGTGCGCGCAAGGTGCCAGTTGCCGGTCGCGCCCGTGCCGCCGTATTGGCCGGAGGAGGCAGAATCGAGAAGAAAAGCGGAAGCCGCACGATAGCGCGAGAAATCGGGCGCGGCACTTCCGTGCTCCAGCCGTAGCACCTTGATGACGGGAAGGCGGCGGGCGACGCGCTCGGCGACCTGGGGAGGTTCGTCACCGTGAAGCTGTGCGGCGGACAAGCGCAGCGCTTTGCAGAGGGCAAGGATGGGCGACTCTGTCCAGTTCACGAAGATGCCGACCGGGACGACGAACGGCGGGAGTTTGCGGACGATCTCCGAGGCAGCGAACGGCGTGACGCTGCGCGGGCTTTGCTCGTAGAAATTCAGGCCGATGGCGTGAGCGCCAAGCTCCGCGACCAACTTGACGTCTTCGAGTTTGGTAAGGCCACAGATTTTGACACGCACCATGGCAACCAGTGTAACGAAGAAAGTGCAAGGGTGTAAAAGTGCAAGAGTGCGAGAGTGGAAGAGCGGACCGCCTCCCCGGTTTCGCCGGGGCAGGCAGAAGGCGGTCCCTACAACTACTTTGACGGGTTTAGGAGTTGGAAGAGGGCCGCGGCGGGATCTGGGGCGAGCATCAGGTGCTCGCCGATCAGAAAGGCGTCGAAGCCGGCACGGCGAAGTTCGAGGAGATCTGCGTGGGTGCGCAAACCCGATTCGGCGACCGCCAGGCAGCCATCCGGGATGTGCTCGATGAGCTCAAAGGAGGTTTCCACGCGGACGGCCAGGGTTTTCAGGTCGCGGTTGTTCACGCCGATGACGCGGGAGCTCGCCGCCAGAGCGCGGTCAAGTTCGGCGCGGGTGTGGACCTCCACGAGCGGCTCCATGCTCAGTTCGCGGCCGAGGGCCATCAGTTCTTGCAGCAACGTGTCGTCCAAAGCAGCGACAATCAGCAGAAAGCTGTCCGCGTCATTGGCGCGCGCTTCCCAGACCTGCCAGGGGTCGAAAATGAAGTCTTTGCGCAACGCGGGTAGCGCAACCTCCTTGCGCGCGTCGCGAAGATTCTTCAGCGAGCCACGGAAAAACTCGCCTTCGGTGAGGACGGAAAGCGCCGCGGCCCCGGCGGCCTCGAGTGACTTGGCGAGCGCGGAAGGATCGAATGGATCGCGAATAATGCCGTGGGAGGGCGAGGCGGGCTTTAGCTCCGCGATGATGTTGAGAGCGTCGCGAGAGAGCACGGCGGCAAAATCGCGGACCGGCGCGGCGGCTTTCACGCCATATTTCAGCGCGGTTTCCGGGAGGACACGCTTGCGATGATCGACCTCCGCGCGGCGCGCTTCGAGAATGCGGTCGAGGACGGTGCCGGTATTGGAGTGAGCGTTCATGAAGGTGAAATTGTATGCTAGGGAGAGAGGATAAGAGAGTCAAATCGGGGCAGGAAGAAGGGGGCGAAAGAGTTGAAGAGTGACAGAGTGCAAGAGTTTGGAGGACTAAGAGCGAAGATGGGTTACGGAAAGAAATACGGGACGCTGCTGGAGGAGATTGCGGAACAGGCGGACGCGATCGCGATGAGGTATTTCGGCGGTAATGAGCTAAGCGCGGAGAAGAAGAGCGACGGGTCGGTCGTGACCGTGGCCGATAAGGCCGTGGAAGCAATGGCGCTGAAGAAAGTGGCGGAGAGCGGGCTGCCGCTGGATGTTCTCGGAGAAGAGACCAGCAAGGAAGTGCCGACGGAGCCGGTCCGCGGAGGACGCGCGCGGATGATCATCGATCCGATTGACGGCACGGAGGAGTTTTCACGCGGAATTCCGACCTTCGGAACGCTGATGGGCATTGAGGAGAACGGCGAAATCGTGGCGGGAATGGTGAGTGCGCCGGCCCTTTCGCAGGGAACGCGCTGGTGGGCGTATCGCGGCGAGGGAGCGTACCGCGGCGGCAAGCGTATCCGTGTTTCCTCGAGGAAGACGCTTGCAGAAGCGATGGTGTTCACAACGGGCACGGGTTGGGCGAAGAATATGCAGGCGCGCGCTACGATGCGGCGGATGGCGGACGCGGCGCGCAGCAGCCGGTCGATCGGCGGGTTCTGGCAACACATGCTGGTGGCGGAAGGGGCGATTGAAGCGGCGGTGGACTGGGTGTCCAAGCCGTGGGATTTGGCGCCGCTGGGAATCATCGTGGAAGAGGCCGGGGGAAAATCAACGACGATTGACGGCGAACGGACGATCTACAAGGGACGGTTCGTGAGCACGAACGGGATTCTGCACGAAGAGATCCTGCGATTGCTGAAGTGAGGGCGCCATGATTCAGACAAAGCGAGTGTATGAAAAGCCAGACAAGAAGGACGGGTTTCGAGTACTGGTCGACCGGCTGTGGCCGCGGGGACTGACGAAGGAAAAAGCGCAGGTGGACCTGTGGATGAAGGAGATTGCGCCGAGCGACGCCCTGCGCAAGTGGTTTCACCACGAGGAACGGAACTGGGACGAGTTCGTGAAACGGTACCGGACAGAGTTGACAAAAAAGAAAGACCTATTGAGCGAGTTGGGGAAGCTCGAGAAGGACCACGGAAGCGTGACCTTACTGTACGGAAGCAAGGACGAGAAGCAGAATCAGGCGGTGGTCCTGGCGTCGGCGCTTAAGCGGGCGGGATAGGTCTTCGCATGGAACAGCCGCACAGGCCAAAGCCTATGCTACAGATCATTGCGGAGGAGGTAAGCGCGTGCAGGAAATGCGTGCGGCTGGTGAAGTACCGCGAGAAAGTGGCGCGGGAGAAGCGGCGCGCCTACCGGGAATGGGAGTATTGGGGCCGCGGCGTGCCGGGGTTCGGCGATGGACAGGCGGAACTGTTCATCTTGGGACTGGCACCGGCCGCGCACGGAGCGAACCGCACGGGCCGCGTGTTCACCGGCGATCGCTCCGGAGATTTTCTGTATAAGGCGCTGCACAAGGTGGGTTTTGCGAATCAAGCCACTTCCCTTCACCGCGGAGACGGGCTGCAACTGCAGAATGCGTATATCGCGGCGGCGGTACGTTGCGCGCCCCCGGCGAACAAACCGCTGCCTGGCGAGATCGAGAATTGCCGGGCTTATTTGAAGCGCGAATTGAGGATTTTGAAGCCGAAAGCGCTTCTGGCATTGGGAAAGATCGCCTGGGACGCGTACCTAGAAATTTTGAAGACGGACGGAAGGATCGTTTCGCGCGCTGGATACAAGTTTGCGCACGGAGCCGAAGTGGAGATTGCAAGCGATTTGCCGAGATTGTTCGGCGTGTATCATCCGAGCCAACAAAACACGCAAACGGGAAGAGTGACGGAGGGGATGTATGCGGAGGTGCTTCGGCGAATCCAGAGTTTCCTCGGCGCGGAATGATTCTCCCTGAGAGCTGACGGCGGTCTTCTTGCCCGCGATGCGTTGTGGTAAAGTCAGTCACCTGCCGAGGAGATGACCATGCGAGCTCTTTTCTCCTTCCTTTTCTTAAGTGCTTTCCTGCTTCCGGCGCACGTACGCGCGCAAAAGGAACCGGCGGCTGCGCCGGCCCCTCCCCCCAAGGACGCACAACAGTATTACGTGCGGGACGGAGGCGTGACGGAGACTCTCGAGAGCATTGTAATTCCTCCGAAAGCGGGAGCGCCGTTTACGTTGACGCTGGAGACGGAGTGGGTGAAGACGCTCTACGACGGTGGAACCATCACCTCGGTAAACCAGCGGCGCATTGCGCGCGACAGTTCAGGACGAATCTACCAGGAGCGCTGGTTCCTTGTGCCAAAGAACGGCAAGATCGAATCGAAGATGACCACCGTACAGATCGCCGACCCGAACGCGCACACGCTGTACAACTGTTTTATGCTGCAGCAGCCGAAGCAATGCATCCTGAGCGGCTACGCTCCTTCCACCGCGGCGGTGTACAAAGAAGCTTCCCCTCCGCCGGGCGAGTTGAACGACGGCGCAGGAACCGCCATGCATGAGGACCTGGGAAAGCAGTCTATCGATGGGCTGGAGACCACCGGCACCAGGGATTCCGTGATCTACAATCCCGGCGTCTTCGGAAACGATCGCAAGGTATCGGTCGAGCACGAGTTCTGGTATTCCGCGCACCTGGGAATCAACCTGCTATCGATCCGCTCCGACCCGCGGTTTGGCAAGCAGACGTTTCGCGCTACGAATGTGATCCTAGCCGAGCCGGACCCGAAGTTGTTCGAGTTGCCGGAGGGCTTCACGGTGCAGGATCGCCGGACCAGCCCAAGCATGCCTCCCAGCGTGGCGCCAAGCACGAACTAATCCGCACTATTCAAGGCGACAATCGGGGGATGAGTCCGTCCAGAGGGGACGGAGAGCCTCGGTACGACCCTCGAGTATCTTGCCCGGAGGCTATGGGAGAGTTGTCGGGTCCTTCGTTTGATGCTCCCTGATTTGGAATCGCAGGAAATCGTGGATGGCCCCAAGCGCGGCGGGATCGGCGGTCGTGATCCGGACGCGGCCTCCGTTAGGAGAGGGCTCGAAGGTGTAGGAGATTTTGTCTTTGAGGCGCTTCATTTCGGGTGCGCCGGGCGGAACGGTATCGTGGACGAACATCGGGATATCGAAGTCGCCGGAGGAGAAGGCGCGGGCAATGTGCGCGAGATGCACGCGAATGCTGCCTCGCGCCGCGGTGTCCTTGGGGTCGTTGACCTCGACCTGAATCACACCGCCATCGGGCTTCAGAAGAAAGTGGTGCGTGGTAGCGGTCTGAGAAAAGCCCATGCCTTTTTCGCCGCGTTCGTTCCTTTGGGAGTGGGAGTCCTGTGTGGAGTCGGATGAGGGGGGAGCCTGCGGCTTGTCCTCACTGGGCTTGGAGGGTTGCTGAGCCGCAAGGAGGGGGGATAGAAAGGTCAAAGCCGCCAGCAAGATGGTAGTGAGTTTCATGAGGTTCTCTCCTCCACGGATTCTGCGTCTGATGCCGCTGTCAGGTGCGGACGACAGAGGTGAAGGGTAAGCCCGGCGGGAGCGGGCCGGAAGCTGTTTTTCAATCAGGCTCAAGCAATTTGTTTTCATGGGCTTATGGCCGCTCGGTGGGGGACCGGACTGGAGCGGCGCGTGCACTCCTCCACAGGAGCAGGAGGAGCGCTTCCCGATGAGACACCCGACCCAATATGGCTGGCTGGTAGCTTTCGCCTTTGCATTGATTGTCACACCCTTCTCAGACGCACAGGAGCCGCCGCCGGAAGCAACCCCCGAGCCTCCGGCAAACAACCAGACCTATACGGCACATGCCGTGGATGGCCAGCGGCACGGTCAGGCTCCTGAAGTGTTCGCGGTGGCACCGGGGACGCGTTTTCTGGTGAGCCTGGAGCAGGACATGAGCACAAGGGTATTGCGGCAGAATCAGACCTTCCTGGTGCGCACGCTGGAGCCCCTGGAGGCGGGGCAGGGATACTACCTGCCGTCCGGAGCCGAGATTCGCGGGCACGTGAGCCGGGTGGAGCCCGCGGGAACAACGGGACATGCGAAGCTCTGGCTAACGTTTGACGAAGTGCGGACTGTGTTCGGGCGGCTGCCGATCGTGGCCGAGGTGGCGTCTGTGCCCGGGGACCATAGCGTGAAGTCCGGGCCGTTACAGGAGGGTGTGATCGAAGGACGAGGAGGCACGCAGAAAGATGCGGCGCAGGCAGCCGCTGCAGGAGCGGCCATGGGAGCGATCCAGGGCGTGAGGGACAAAAACAAGAAAGAGGCTGCGGAAGCGGCGGCACTAGGAGCCCTGGAGGCATACCTGATGGAAGCCGGGCGTGGACAGGAGCTGCAGTTGCCCAGGGGCGCAAAACTGGAGCTGAAGTTGGAGCGCGCGCTGTATCTCGTGAAGGAATAGAGAGGGGCTCTAACTATGGCGCGGCTTGTTCTGAAAGAGAGAGCCAGGATGTGGGTCCTGGTGGCCACCTTGGGTTGCCTTGCGCAACCGACTTGAGAAGCGCGGAAGCTCAGTCAGCAATGGGCTTGCTAAAATGGCAGCCGCCAAATCAGGCAAGACCACCGTGGCGGGCCAGGGTCAGGGCCTCGATAGCAGCACCGCGGGCACCGGCGGTATCGCCGTTGGGCATGATGTGGATGGGAATGCCCGCCTGCTCTTCGCGCTGCGGAGGCATACCGGCGCGAATCTCCTGGATGAACCAGAGCTGGAATTCGGGGCTGGCTTCGATGGCGCCGCCGCCGACGATGAGCGCGTCGGGATCGAAAGTGTTGATCATCTCATCGAAGAAGAGACCGAGGGCATGTGCCTGGACGCGGAAGACATCTCTGCTGAGGGCATCTCCTTTGTCCGCGAGACCGCGAACGAGTTTGGCCGCCTGATGGAGATCGACTTTCGTGAGTTCATGGCCAGGGTAGCGCGGCAGGAAATAGGGCAGGATGTTGTGTTCGATCGCGGTGAGCGAGCAAAGCGATTCGAGATCGCCGACGCGGCCACAGTTGCAGCGCGGGTTGATTCCAGGGGCGACGGAGATGCTCTGGTATGGAATGAGCACGTGGCCGAGTTCGCCGCCGAAGCCGTTCTTGCCTTTGACGACATTGCCGTCCAAGATGATCCCGCCGCCGTTGCCGGTGCCGATAACGATGGAAATCGAGGTTTCGCGGCTATTCGCGCCAAAGATGGCGTAGTGCCCCCAGAGCGCAGCAGCGTTGGCGTCATTCAAATAACAGACAGGCTTGCCCAGTTTGCGCGCCAAGCCATCGCGAATGTCGAAGCTGGCCCATTTCGGATGAGCGAAATTAGTGGAGCCGCGGGCGCTGAACTGGCCGGAAGCGCTTGCCGGGCCGGGAGTGTCCAGACCGACGGCGACGACATCCGAGATCGAGACGCGGGCTTTTTCGGCAGCGATTTTCAGGCCATCGGCAATCTGCTGGAGGCAGACGTCGGGGCCCTGCTTCGAAAGTGCGGGATGTTCGCAGAGGGACTCGATGAGAAAGTGTTCCTGCTGGTCCACCAACGTGTAATTGACCGCGGTGCCGCCGAGATCGACTCCGGCTACGACTTCCATAGATCTCTCCTGCGAGAAATTTGAAAAGACAGCGTAGCAGAAATGCGAGTGACGTGGGAGGAGAGGCGCCCGGCCTTGACGAGCCGGGCCAGTTTCTGGCGCGCAATAGGGAAGGGCATCTCTATGTGGGACAAGTAGAGGCCAGCAGCTGCAAGATCCGAGAGCCGGCCGGAAGCCGGGCGCCACAAAGCTTAAAGAGAGGCACTGGTCTAAAGACCCGCCAGTACACGAGCCGAAAGGCAGGAGAAGACGGCGTTACAGGAGCAAAGGGCAGGGGGAAAGTGCACGACTGCACTTGGCAAGGAGGTGAGCCCTTGTTACAGTCGTAAAACCCGGCCAATCTGATTGTAGTCGTTGTTCCGACGAGGCGGGGATCATGCCAGACGAGAGCAGGGCCGTACGCACAGTGGAAACGGGAGAACGAAAAGACCGAATCTTGATCGTGGAGGACGAAGACAACGCTCGCAAAGGATACGAGCAACTGCTGCAGCGTTGGGGATATGACGTGGTGGGGGTGCCGAGCGCCGAGGAGGCGCTGGCCCGGTTTTCGAATTACCAGCCGGACACACTCATTGCGGACGTGGAATTGCCGGGAATGAACGGGCTGGACCTGCTGCAGCAGCTCGGCGACGAGTTGCGCGACGTTCCGGCGATCATCATCACTGGAAAAGGCAGCGAGGAACGTGCAGTGGCGGCGATCGAAGCGGGCGCGTTCTGGTACATCGAGAAACCGCTGAAAGGCCCGGTGCTACGCGCGCTGCTGGACCGGGCGCTGAGCAAGGCCCGCGATGCCCAGAACCTTGCCGTGTTGCAGAGGCAATTGCGCGATGCCGGGCGGCTCGGCGAATTGGTCGGCGCGTCCAAGGCCATGCAGGAAGTGATGCGGGTGATCGAGATGGCCGCGCCGAGCTCCGCTTCCGTGCTGATCACGGGAGAAACGGGGTCAGGCAAAGAAATCGTCGCGCGGACGATCCATAAGCTCTCGCCCCGGGCGGCCGCACCGTTTGTGGCTATCAACTGCTCGGCGATTCCGGAAACGCTGATGGAGAGCGAGATTTTCGGACACGAGCGGGGCGCGTTCACGGGGGCAGCGGAGCGGCGAATCGGCTGCTTCGAGCTTGCCGACGGCGGGACGCTGCTGCTGGACGAAATCGGCGAGATGCCGGCGCCGACGCAGGCGAAACTTCTGCGGGTGCTGGAGGATCGCAAAGTACGGCGGCTGGGGAGCAAGACCGAAACTCCCGTGGACGTGCGCGTACTGGCGGCGACGAACAAAGATCCGGAGCAGGCGGTTTCGGGCGGGCAGTTGCGGCAGGACCTGTATTTCCGTTTGAACGTGTTCCACATTCATCTGCCGCCGTTGCGCGACCACAAGGAAGACATTCCACTGCTGGCAGAACACATTCTTCGCGACATCAACGTCAAGCACGGGAAGAGCGTGCGCGGAATCGGGGCGGAAGTGCTGGACATTTTCATGAGCCACACATGGCCGGGAAATATCCGCGAACTGCGCAACGTTCTGGAGCGCGCGGCGATCATGAGCGAGAGGGACCTGATTTCGAGGTCCTCGCTGCCCGGCGAGTTCGGCAAGATGCCCTCGAAAGGGCCGAGCGACCTGTCGGGGATCAAATTCCCCGTCGGGACAACCGTGGACGCGATGGAGCGCGAGCTGATCCTGCAAACGCTGCAGGCTACAGGAAACAACAAGACACGGGCCGCGGAACTGCTGGGCGTGAGCCTGAAGACGCTGCACAATAAGCTGAAAGAGTACGGAAGCGAAAAAACAGAAGCGGAAATGTAGGAGTGTATGCGGCTCGGGCTGCGGGCCAAACTGACGATGGTGATCACCGCGCTGGTCCTGCTGACCACGGCGGTGCTCTCGATGGTTTTCCTCGATCTGCTGGTACAGCAGGTGCTGCACGATACGGACAGCCGGGCGCAGGACCTGTCGCGGGAGATCTTCAACACGGCGAGACGGGCGCTGGAGGATGCGAAAGCGCAGGGTCTGCGGCCCATCTCGGACGATCCGAAGGATATCCACGATTACGTACAAGGCGTATTCGCGACCAACGACGCGCTGGATGCGCGTCTGAACTCGGCCGTGGAGCCGCCGCCATTCTACGAAGTATCCATCGTAGACCATGAGGGAACGGTTCTGGTGTCGAGCGATAAATCGCTGGTGGGCAAGATCGTCGCGCGCCGCGCCGCGTTCGACCAACTGGTACAGGGGCCGCTGGTCCGCCAGGTGAGGATTCTGGGCGAGAGCGAGCGGATCTACCAAGTGGACTATCCCTTCAAGCTGCGCGGCACGCCTTTTGGCGAAGTGCGCGTGGCCATTTCCACGCGCCTCCTGCTCGACAACATCGCGCCGCGGCTCAGGCGATGGGTCACGATCGCGCTGATGGCGCTGGTGCTTTCGACGATTCTCGCGGCGGTAGTAAGCGGCGCGGCGCTGGCCCCCATCCGCGACATCAGCCTGCAATTGGACCGTATCTCCGCGGGGGAATACGACATAGGAGCGGTGAACCTGAAAGAGGCCACCGAGAGCACCGACGAATTGGGTCAAGTGCGGCAGAAGATCAAGCAAGTGGGACAGCACCTGCGCGGCGTGCACGAGATTTTCAGTTCGCTGCGCGAGAACATGAACTCGGTCATGGCCGGACTGGAAGACGGTTTAATCCTGTTCACGCACGAGGGGCGGGCCGTAATGATCAACCCCGCGGCGGAAAAATTCCTGGGAGCGTCCGCTTCAGAATTCCTGGGCCGGCGCGCGACGGAGATTTTCCCGGTGGGGCATCCGCTGCATGAGGGCCTGCGACTGGAAGGCGGCGAATTGCGCGAGGTTGCCTCCGAAACGGAATTGGAAACAGCGGAAGGGCCGAAGCGGGTGGGGGTGACGGTTCAGGAGATCCAGGGAGCGGGGGAAAAAATGGGGGCGCTGGTGACGCTGCGCGACCTGGAGTCGCTCGAGAGCATCAGTACACAGTTGCAGGTGAGCGAACGCCTGGCGGCAGTGGGGAGGATCACGGCTGGCGTAGCGCATGAGGTGAAAAACCCTTTGAACTCGATGCGGCTGTGGCTGGAGAACCTGAAGGAGTCGTTGCCGAAGGATGCCGAAGAGGGCGCGCAGCAAGCCGTGACTGTGCTGGACGCAGAGATTGACCGGCTGGATGCGGTCGTGAAGCGCTTCCTGGACTTTGCCAGGCCGATGGACGTGAAGCTCGAGCAGACACAACTGGCGGACCTGCTGCGCGAGGTACTGGATGTGGCGAGGCCACAACTGGAGTTGGCGCACGTGCACGTGGCGCAGCTCTTGCCGATCGGCGTGCCGGAGGTATTCGTGGACCGGGCGCTGCTGAAGCAGGCCGTCCTGAACCTGGTGCTGAATGCGGTGGATGCCATGCCGAACGGCGGCCAGCTCCAGCTCACGCTGAGCCGGCGGGGCGAGATGGCGGAGATTACCGTGGGCGATACGGGAAAAGGCATTCCGGTGGAGAACCGGCAAAAGGTGTTCCAACTGTTTTTCACCACCCGACCGGGAGGAAGCGGGATCGGATTGGCCAGCACCTTCCGGATCGTCCAGCTTCACAACGGCTCGATCGATTTTACTTCCGAAGTAGGGCGCGGCACCACGTTTCGCATTGAATTGCCGCTGGCCGCATGACGCTGGCGGGGACCGGGACGCAGAGGAGAATGAACGCACGGGCGAATGCGGGGAAGAAAAGGCTGGCGGCGCTGTGTGCAGGCGCGCTGGCCATGTGCGGCTGTTTTACCAAAAGGCGGGCAACGGCGCACGTGATCAGCCCGATTCGCTACGAAAACCCCGTGTTCCCACCGCGAGTGCAGGCAGATCTGGAGGCGGCGCCGGAGATGGAGTTTGAGCAGGTGGTCGCGCCGCCAGAAATCGTACTTAGCCACGGCGCACCGTCGAGGCCGCGCGTGGCTTCCCCACCGGCGCCGGAACGCGCGTCCGTGGACAAAAGCACGGAGCCGTTGCTCGCTCCGGAATTGACAGGGGAAGAAGTGGAAGCGGCCAGAGCGGAGACCCAACGCAATCTGGACTCGGTGGAGAAGAATCTAATGCTCGCTGGAGGCAGAAAACTAGACGCTTCCCAAAACGACCTGGTGTCCAAGATACAGGGGTTTACGGACAGTGCGCGGGAAGCAAGCCGCGGCGGCGACTGGGAACGCGCGAAAAATCTCTCGAAAAAAGCGTTGGTGCTTTCCGAGCAGTTGTCGGCAAGCCTGTGAGAGCGTCCGGTCGTTCATCACAGCCGGAGGGGCGAAGTTGGATTAGGATGTGCGCATGAGCACCTATGATGCGGTGATTGCGGGCGGCGGCGTGATTGGCGCGTCCATCGCGCTGGAACTCGCGGAGGCCGGGTTGAAGGTGGGATTGTACGACGCGCGCGAACCCGGACGCGAAGCCTCGTGGGCCAGCGCAGGAATGATATCACCGGCGCCGGAAGGTCCGGGGATGATCCCGTTCATGCCGCTGAGCCTGGCGAGCGTGTCGCTGTACCCAGATTTCATCCGGAAAGTGGAAGCCCTGAGCGGGAAGAATGTGGGCTATCGGGAGAGCGGCGCGCTGGATGTGGTGCTGGAAGGGGATGTCCAGGAAGAAGTCAGCACGGTGATCGCGCTGCAGCACGGCGTGGGGTTGAAAGCAGAAGCATGCAGCGCAGAGCGAACCAGGCAGATGGAGCCGGCTATTACGGAAGAGGTGCAGGCGGCGATCTTCCGGCCCGAGGAAGCTTCGCTGGACACACGGGTTTTTACGAATGCGGCGCTGGAATCGGCGCGATGCAAGGGCGCGCAGGTGTTCGGAGGGAATGGCGCGAAAGCGCTGTGGAAAGAGGGCAAGAAATGCAAGGGGTTGATCCTGGAGAAGGGTCAGGCTGAGGCGAAGTGGACGATCATCGCGGCGGGATGCTTCTCGGCGCGAATCGAAGGGGCGGCGGCGTACGCGCCGGTCTTTCCCGCGAGAGGCCAGATGATCGGGCTGCGCTGCGAATCGGTGGATCTGCAGCATATCCTGTGGCTGGAGCACAAGTACCTGGTGCCGCGGAGCGACGGGAAAATTATCGCTGGCTCGACGATCGAGCGAGTCGGCTTCGACCATAACGTAACGGCTGGGGGCATTCAGCTAATTTTGCAGGAAGTGATGAAGATGGTTCCCGGTTTGGAGCAGGCGCGGATCGAGGAGACCTGGGCAGGATTGCGGCCGGACTCGCCGGATCATCTGCCGATCGTCGGACCCACGGACATGGATGGGCTCTTGATTGCGACGGGACATTTTCGGAGCGGGATTCTGCTGGCACCGGTGACCGCGCGGCTGATCCGTGAATGGATCACAACGCAGCGCGTCAGCGTCGATTGGGAGCGGTTGAGCCCGATGCGATTCCTGGAGGCAAAGAAGTCCGCCGGGGGCGGCCGATAATCAGGAGTTCGTAGCCCTGGAGCGCCGGAGCTCCGTCAGTTGGTTTGTGCCGGCTGCGTAATCACGGGAACCGACTGGCCGACGTTGCTGTAGTGAATCTGCTCGGAATCGAGCTGCAGGTCGCGTTCCAGCATTAAGTCCACCGCAGAACCACGCGGGAGTTGCACGTCTGGACCGCGGGACAAAAGGATGGCCGCCAAACCAGCTGCCCCGCCAATCCCCGCGCCGATGGCCGCGCCCTTGGCGCTATCAGTGCCAAGACCACCGATGATCGAACCCATCCCCGCGGTGCTGGCCACTGTCTCCACAGTCGTGACGGCGTCCTTGCCCTTTCCGCTGGTTGAACTCATCTTCCCTTCTTCGTCGGTTTTCACCTTGCCGCTGTCCGTACTATGTGGTTCGGCGTTCATATCCACGGTATAGCCATTCGGGAATACGAGGGTGTTCAGCCGGATGCGGAGTTCGCCCTTGCCCTTCACATGACCAGGACGCTTGGACTCGAGAACCGCTCCGCTGAGATAAGAACCGACCGGGATGACGACCTTGTTTTCGATCGTGATAGGGAAAGAAGTGCGGAAATAGACAGAGTCGCCGACCTTGGAGGTGGCAGTGGAGATGCCGCTCTCCAGGATGACTCCGATCCGCGTGCCCGTGGGAACAGTGATGGGCTTGCCGTTCCCGGCCGGACGCGGCGGGCCGGGGGGTGGTGTAGTGGCGGGCGTAGGCGCGTCGGATTGCGGGCCCTCGGGGACCTGGGCCACAGCAATGCCTGCAAAGACCAAAGCGAAGAGCGCGGATTTGAGCAAAAAAGGCACCTGAGATGTAGGCTTCACCGTCGTTACTCCTTCTGCTTTTCCGATGCCGTGGGGCTTTTCCACGGATGCCTAGGGAAAGTCTACGTCAAAGACTTGGAGCGGGGAAGAAGAGGGTCCCGCTTTACTCCACGCGAGCCCGACAGGTCAACTGCATCGGAAGCCGCAGGATATGCCCGTCAACAACGCGGGGAAGGGGCAAGTCGCAGTGGAGGACGACAGTTTGACGGGTGGAGTCCGCAAGCATAGGCTGGGAACGCATCCGGGAGGAAGGCATGGCGAAACTGGCGCTGATTTACGGGATGAGACTCCTGCCCGTGGACGATCTGGGCGAAGTGAAAGAGGCGACGGTGGTGTTGAAGAACGGGCGGACTGCGCGCGTAGCGATGCATCTGATCGAAGGATCGAAGGAGGAAATTGAGAAGATGTTCCGGCAATCGATCAATGCGTTTTTTGAGATGTATCCGGAGATCTAGGACGGGACACCTTGCTTGAAGGGAGGACATCAGTAATCAGTAGTAATCAGATATCAGGGGCAGGCGACCGGCGATCAGCGACCAGGAAGCAAGTGCGAGAGCCGCTGGGTGTTAGGGAGGAAACGCAGGGGTGAAAATAGTCTCCGGGCATGGAAGGCACCCGATTCAGGACGACAATTTGTTGGGGGGGCCGGTTGCACGACGATGCAGGGGAAGGGTGTTTTTTCCTTTCTGATATCCGATTACTGATTACTGGTATCCCGCTTCTCAGCTCAGCGATTGCCGAAATTTTCCGGATCCTCATTCGGATCGCCGAGATTGTCGTTGATGAGGACGGTGGACTGGCCGGTGAGTTCGAAGCGCTTGCGGCACTTATAGCAGGCGACGAGGTCGTCGAGACGAACCATGTAGGAGGCGGCCTTCGCGAATTTGCGGCGATCCTCTTCGCCGGCGCCCCGGGGCAGTTCCCTTTTCTTGCGGCAAACCTTCCACCGGACAGGGGCTTCAAATTCACCCTTGCAACTAGGGCAGACGAGCTTGACTTTGCGTGTCTCTTCCTTCTCGGAGTAAAAGCTGCGTTCGTCCATTAGCCCTCGACCGCCTTCCCTGCCGCTTGGCTGATTGTAACAAACTTGAGGCCGAGGTCGCTCCAACGGGGGAGCCAAAATTCGAGGGCCGCCAGGGTGCGGGCGCGGTCGGCGTTGGGGCGCGCGTAATCGCCGTCGTGGAGGCAGAGGACGTCGCCGGAGGAGGGAGTTTGGAAGGATTTCTCTTGCGCGCGAGCAGCGATGGGCTTCATCTGATCGATCAGCCAGTCCGGGGACTTTTGGCGCCAGTCGCCAGGAATGAGGCTCCACATGACCGTGGGCATGCCGAGGCGGAGGGCGATCGCGATTGTCCAAGGGCCCCGGAAACCGAACGGAGGCCGGAACCACCGCGGCTTTTCCCAGGCCGCCTGGTGGATGGCTTCGCTGCAGCGGAGGAGTTCGTCGCGAGTCTCAGCCGATCCGCAGAAGAAGAGATTGGGATGCGTCTCGGTGTGGTTGCCGAGGACGTGGCCGCGCGCGGCCATTTCCTTGACGAGGCCGGGAGACTCACGCACGTACTTGCCGACGAGGAAAAAAGTGGCTTTGGCTCGATGGCGGTCGAGAAGATCGAGGAGTTTGGGCGTTAGGGCGGGATTAGGGCCGTCATCGAAGGTGAGGGCGAGTTTGTCCGGCTGGCTGGTGCGCCAGAGGGTGGGCCCAAAGAGCTGCGCGCGGGGCTGGACCGCGGCGTAAGCAGTGACTCCCGCGAGACCCACGGCGACGGCGGGCGCGGCGATGAGCCAGGGAGTCATCGAGGCTATTCTGCCACGAGAACCGGACTTCGCGGACGAGCATTGCGCCGGTTGTGAGCCGGCTGGAAGCTGGCGCTACCAAGAGGCGGAGTGCCCCGGTCAGGAGTGGCGACGCCAGAGGGCGTAGCCAACGAGCCCGCCGAGGACAACCGAGGCGCTGAAGAAGTAGCGCCATTCGGGGATGCCGACCAAACCGACAAGCAAGATGCCGATGACGACCACAAAACCAATTGGGTGGCCGGTCCAGAGGCCGACGCCGAACTTCCCGTAAGGAACGACTTCCCAAGCGTGGCGATCCTCATTGGTGCGAGGAACCACCTCGTCGAAAGGGTGGCGACGAAACGCGGCATAGTATTTCATACGTTGCTCTCCTTCCGTAATCTCCATGAATCCCGTGCGTGGAATCGAGCGGGGTGCTGCCGTGGCTGCGAGCAAGAGTCTACCTCCTCCCCCGCATGCTGAATAGTTAGAGGCCGCGAACCATAAATCGGTTCCCGAAGGAGCTGCGCCCTGCTGGTGCGCGCTGGGATCAGGATGCCGGCTTGATGAAATAGCCGGAAACCCGCCATTTGCCGTCCTTGTCGAACATGGGAGTAATGGTTTCGATTGCGGAAGGCATGTTTGCGAAGCTGGTTTCGTATTGAATGACAACGTACTGACCGTCAGGGGTACCAGGCAAAGTTCTTGTGTAGGCGGCGCTTTTGAGCCTCCGGGATTTGACGGCCCCAAGCGGAGCGCGGACAGATTTCAGGGCGCTGAGCCACTGGTCTTTAGTGACCGCGCTCTTGAAGAATGCGGCGGCTTCGTCCCAGGATTCGGCGTATTTGCCGGAATCGGTCAGTGCGAGCCAGGTTTCCGCAGATTTTTGGGCGAGCGCGTCGGGTTTATCTTGCGTTTGCGATGTGCCCGGTTGGGGCCACAGGATGAACATTGAAAGCACGACCAGGATAACGCCTGCAAGTTTCATGAACTTCTCCTTTCATTTAGTATCACTACGATCAATCTCGCTCGGAGCGGGCCACCTCGGAAGGCGGGCCCTAGGATTTTTCTCACCGGCCGAGGTTGTGCCGGCGACGAGAAAACCCTCAGGCCTGAAGGCCTGAGCTATAGAGGCGGCTCGCCGACCCGCCCGGATGGCCGGTCTGAGGACTGGCCACTATTGGAATCGCTCAGCCAATCTTTTCGGGGAGGCGGCGGGTTTTGATTTCGGCGAGAAGGCGCTCGACTTCGGCGTCGCGATCGAGCCGATTGAGTTTTTCGGCGACGTCGTCGTTGAGCAGCTCGACCTCGGCGGAAGCGGCGGCTTCCGTGTGCGTGACGCGGTCCTTGAGGCGGTCAAAGGACGCGCTCTTGGAGTTATCGCCGAGGGCGACTTGCGCCTTGGCGGCTTTGTCGAGAGCGATGCTGCGGCGATGGCGGGCGAGAAGCACTTCGCGCTTGGACTTGGCTTCGTCGAGTTTCTGTTCGAGCTTGAAGAGAGCGGCTTTCAAGGTGTCCACCTGCGCTTTCTGGTCGTTGACCTGTTCCTGGAAACTCTGGGCCAAGCGCTGCGCGGTCTGGTGACGGTCGAGGGCCGCGCGCGCGAGGTCGTCCTGAGCCTTGTCGACGGCGATTTCGGCCTTGCGCATCCAGTCCTTGGCGAGGTCTTCCTGTTCCTGAAGCTTTTTCTCAAGAAGATGGTGATCGGCGATGGAAACAGCCACCTGGGTTTTCACCTGCAGGTACTGATTTTCCATGTCGAGGATCACCTGCTTGATCAGTTTTTCGGGATCCTCGGCGCGGTCAATCATGTCATTGAGATTGGCGCGAATGAGAGTGCTGACGCGTTCTAGAAGTCCCATGGAAATTCTCCTTTCGAAAGTCTTTGATACGCCCGACGAAAACCAATTCCTCCGGGGCTAAAGCCCGCAGAGTTTGGGGCCGAATGTCGGACCTCAAGGTCCAACCCCGAACAGCTGCGGAATCCGCGGACTCGCCCGGGCTACAACCGGCCGGTCTAAAGACCGGCCCTACAGAACCCGGTCAATGCGGCGTGAAACATTGTCCGAGTGCAGTACAGATCTGAGCCCAGGCGATGTTGACCAGAACTAGTCCGGCGAGAATTCCCAGTCCCCAGTAGAGCGCTCGCTTTTGCTGGAGTGTGAAGCCCATGACGTCCCCCCA
>Ga0335079_10001605_pt1 | contig 25852 bp, 18 predicted proteins | sample Lox_Sample_33_FD_206719 | JGI IMG/M metagenome (GOLD analysis project Ga0335079, IMG submission 206719) | Soil microbial communities from Loxahatchee National Wildlife Refuge, Florida, United States - Lox_Sample_3.3 | ecosystem: Environmental > Terrestrial > Soil > Wetlands | place: USA...
CACCACCCCGACGATCTCGCGCCACGAATCTTTCATGCCCTCGCGGATTCTCTTGCCGAGCGCCGCACCCGGGTCGTGCCACATCTCACGCGCCATGTTCTCCGAGATGATCGCCAGCGGCCGCTGATCATAAATATCTGTCCATGTGAAGTCGCGGCCCGTGATCAGCCTGGTGCCCATGGTTTGGAAAAAACCTGGCGTGACGAATTTGAACCGGCGTAGCGGCGGCAGTTGTCCCTCCCGGTAAGTCCGGTCTTCGGCGTAAAGCAGATCGGTGCTGTTGTTCCCGTCGGTAGGAACGGAATTCGCAAACGCGACCGAGGAAACGCCAGGGATAGCGGAAATCCTTCGCTGAATCTCCTGGAACATTTGGATCACGCGCACCGGTTCCTTCACCTGGGCTTCTGGAACAAAAATGCGCATCGTTTGAAGCGTGACCGGATCGGTGAATCCGGGCTGAACCTGCCGTAATGCCTGAAATGTGCGGATCATCAGTCCGGCGCTGATCAACAGGACTACCGCCAGTGCCATCTGCAGCACCACCAGCGTGTTCCGCGCGCGATGCGCTTCCTTACTCTGGCTGAGCGTTCGTCCTCCGGCTCGAAGCTGAGCGGCGACGCCCGGCGCGGCATATTTGATCACCGGAATCAGTCCGAATAGCAGGCCGGCCACCAGTGAGATGGCAAATGTGAACAGCAGCACCAGTGGATCGATGGTAATGTTCTCCAGACGGGGAAGACTAGCCGGGGCTATCGTCACCAGCAGCCGCAGCGCCCAATACGCCAGACCCAAACCGGCAGTTCCTCCCAGCACGCCGAGAAAAACGCTTTCCAGGAGGAATTCCTGGGCGATCTGAGCCCCGCCAGCGCCAAGAGCCGCCCGAATCGCAAGTTCGTGCTGGCGTCCTTCGGCTCTGACCAGAAGCAGGTTGGCTACGTTTGCGCAGGCGATCAGCAGCACCACGCCGATACTGCCCATCAGCACCCATAGAACTTTCCCCAAGTCACCCACCACGTCCTGCTTAAGCGGGCGCACGCTGGCCTGGATGCGCGCTTCTTCGAAAATCCTGGCGCTAAAGCCGGGGGGCGGCGGGAACTTCGTATTCACCATGGGGATCATCCGCGCAACATCAGCGTTCGCCTGCGCCAGCGTGACGCCAGGCTTGAGTCGCGCGACGCCCTGGAAGCTGAAGTTCCCCAGGAAGACCTTGCCGCGATCGTACCGGAAGGGAAAGATCAGATCTGGTTTTTCCTCCAGGAACCGGAAACTCTGCGCCATCACGCCGATGATTTCCTTTGGCTCTCCGTCGACCAGAATTCGCCGCCCGATCGCCGATGAGGCGCCGCCAAATCTACGCTGCCAGTACCCGTAAGTCAAAATCGCTGTCTCCGGGGTGCCGGGACTGTCATCCTTCGCGGTGAACCACCGCCCCAGAATTGGCTGGACGCCAAGCGCATTGAGCGTGCCTTCCGTAACCAAAAGCCTCTGCACCTGCTCGGGGGCTCCGATTCCAGTCACACTGACGGTGCCGCCACTCCAAATACCGAATTGTTGAAAAGTACGGTTCTCTTCGCGAAACGTGAAGTAGTCCGATGGAGACAACTTCAAGTCGTTGATATTGATGCCTGGCGCCGACTGCCAAACGCTCACCAAACTGCCGGGATCGGGGTAGGGAAGGGGCTTCAGCAAGATACCGTTGATGACGCTGAAAATTGCGCTGTTGGCGCCGACGGCGAGGGCAATGGTGAGAAGCGTCACCACCGTGAACATCGGTGAATGCACCAGCCTGCGTATGACGTGCTTGAGCTGTTTGCTGAATCCCACGATACAAGCCTCCTGCCGCCGGGACGTCTCGAAAGCTATATACGTCCCACCGCGGCCGAAGTTCGCAATTTGTTCTATCGAGCCATCGGAAGGATGGCCCCGGCCTTCCAGAACTCTTCGATTTCCTCCAGAGTTTTGCCCTTGGTTTCCGGCACAAAAAACCAAGTGAAGACGGCTTGAGCCAGCGCCATGGCCGCCAGGAAACCGAACGTGATTGCCTTGCCGGCCTGATGGAACGCCAAGGGAAAAAAGAGGACGACGCCGGCGTTGGCAACCCACTGTGTGAGTACCGGCACGGTCATGGCGGTACCGCGGATGTGATTCGGAAATATCTCGGCCACCAACGTCCAGAAGACCGGCCCGATGGCCGAGGAAAAAAAGGCCAGGTAAACCAGAATCAGCACCAGCACAATGGAGCCCTGGAAGCGGTCCATCATTGCTGCCCACGTCAGCAGCAGAAGAGCGACGAACATGCCGAGCGAGCCGCCGATGTACAGTGGCTTGCGGCCGTAACGGTCGATGGCCCAGAACGAAACCAGAGTGAAGGCGAAGTTGGTGAGGCCAATGATGAAGGTGGAAAACAGCGCCGCATCGATTTGCCAGCCCGCCGATTTCAAAATGGTCGGCGCGTAATCAATGATCGTGTTGATTCCCGACACATGAATCAGGATGGCCAGGCAAAAGCCCGCCAGTACCGCGCGACGGATGCCCGGGCGTAGCAGATCGCGCCAGTCCCGCTGCGTCTCAAACAGGCTGGCACGGATTTCGGCTGCCTCCACGAGCGCGGTCTCCGGGCCGGCGATGCGCTCCAGAATGACAATGGCCCGCTGCTGTTTTCCGGCCGCAAACAGATAGCGCGGGCTCTCGGGTGCCGCGAGCAGCAGCAGGAAAAAAACAAGTGAGGGGATTACGCCAGTGACAAACATCCAGCGCCAATTCGCGGGGCCGGCATCGCGCAGCAGATAGTTGATGTAGTACGACATCAGAATGCCGGTGACAATCGACATCTGGTAGAGCGTGCAGAGCCGTCCGCGCAACGGCGCCGGCGCGACTTCGGCAATATACATCGGCGAGAGGATGGACGCTGCCCCCACCGCCAGCCCGCCGGCAAAACGGGCGGCGACGAACATCGTGAAGCTGGAGGCAATACCGGTCGCAACGGACGTGACGGCGAACAGCACCGCAACCCAGAGAAGAATCCGCCGGCGCCCAAGGAAATCGGTGAGCCGGCCCGCAATGGTCGAGCCGATGACACAACCGAACAGTAGCGAACTGAACGCCCAGCCAAGGCTCAAATCGCTGAGCTTGAAATGCTGGATGAGGAACGGTCCGGCGCCGGTGATGATGGCGATATCAAATCCGAAAAGCAGGCCGCCGAGCGAAGCCGTGGCAGCTAAAAAGATCACGTAGGGGAGATTGACCTGTGGCTTCATGCGATGGCGCTTGATGGTACCACGCTGACCGGGAGGGTTCCTGACCGATCTGCCCGCTAGTCGGCTCGTAGCGCCACCATCGGATCGATTCGCGAAGCGCGGCGCGCCGGCAGGTACCCGGCCATAGCTGCAACTGCAGTCAGCATAACCAGCATGCCGGCGAACGTGGCGGGATCACCGGGGGTAACACCGTACAGAAGCCCGCTCAGAGCGCGCGCCAGGGCCCAGGAGGCGGCGGCGCCCAGCAGCATTCCTATCGCGGCCAAGCCGAGCGTCTGCAGGATGATGCCGGCCTGTAAATCTCCGGCCGACGCACCCAGGGCCATGCGAATTCCTATTTCCTGCGTGCGCTGATTCACCGAATACGAAATCACGCCGTAAATTCCAAGCGAAGCGAGCACCAGCGCGAACATCGCGAATCCGCCGAGTAACAAGACCACAAAACGCCGCGGTGAAACGGCTTTGTCGACGAGTTGCTGTATCATCCGGAAGTCGCTGGCCGGCAAGTTCGGTTCAATCGGCTTCAAAGCGGCGCGGACCGCCGGGGCCAGTTCAGCTGGCGGCAGTGTTGTCCGCACCACCAGGTCCACCGAAGCGAAGTCACCGCATTGCCGGATGGGCAGGTACATTTCATTGCCTGCGCCCTGCTCCAGGGCGAGGTGACGTACATCGCCAACAATTCCGACGACGCGGCGATCCTTATCCGCCTCGACAATCTTACCCATCGCATCATCACCGGGCCAGAGACTGCGTGCCATAGTTTCGTTGATAATGATGACCTCTTCGTTCGGCGGTGTGTCGCGCTCGGTGAAGTCGCGACCGCTGCGTAATGGAATTCCCATCGATCTCAAATAGCCGTCGCTCACCACGCGGACAAACGCATCGGGATATTCCCCCTGCTTGTATACGTGCCCCTTGGCCCTCACGCCCCAACCTCGATTACGGCCGAGCGGGAGCGCGTCCGACAATCCCGCGGCGTCAATGCCCCGGACATCCCTGACGCGGCGAAGCACCTCGTCGAAGTAGGCGTTCTGTTGAGCTGGCGTGGAATACTGCTGGCTGGGATCCACGCGCACCGCGGCGGCGCGTTCGGGTTGAAACCCCAGATTGACATCCAGCACGCGAAGGAAGCTTCGGATCAGGAGGCCCGCGCCCACCAGGAGCACGCACGCGAAGGCAATCTCCGACACAACCAGCGTGCCGCGAATCCAGGTGTGCCCCTTGCCTTCGGTCGAACCGCGGCTGGTGTCCTTCAGGGCGGCGTGGACCGCCAAGGCCGGAACTTGAATCGCGGGCAGCAGGCCCACGATCAAGCCGGTTAGAACGGCCATGAGCAGCGTGAGGCCGAGAGCGCCGGCGTCGGTTCGCACGTTCTGCAAAAGCGGGATGCTGATGGCATCCAGGTGGGTGAGCGCACGCGTCCCGGCGATCGCCAGGATCAGCCCCAGCGTCGCGCCACCGCAGGAGAGCACGATGCTTTCGGTCAGAGCCTGGCGAATCAAACGCCAGTGTCCCGCGCCCAGCGCCGTGCGGATGGCGATTTCCTTCTGCCGCACCGCCGTGCGCGCCAGCAAAAGATTCGAGAGGTTCGCGCACACAATCAGCATCACCACGCCGACGGCGCACGTGAGCACGATCAAAGCCGGGCGAAGGCGCCCGCTGACGTGTTTTGCCAGGAAGCTGAGCTTGCCTTCAAAGTCGTTGCGGTCGGTTGCATGAGCCCGCGTGATCCGTGCGCTTAAGATGCTCACCTCGGCCTGCGCGGTTGCGAGCGCCACGCCGGGCTTCAAACGGCCGATGATGGCCAGCGTATTGCCCCAGCGGTTGGTCTCGTCACTCAATGGAAAAGGAGAATAGAGATCGATGTGGCTGCCGGGAGCAAATACCGAAGCGAAATCGAAAGAAGCCGGCAAGACCCCGACCACGCTGACCGGCTCATTGTTGAGCGTCAGCGGATGGCCCACAATGCCGGGATCGGAGGCGAAGCGCCGCACCCACAGGCCGTGGCTCAGCAGCACAGCCTTCGGTCCGTTCCATTTACATTCCTCCGCGGTGAATAATCTGCCGAGCTGGGGCTGGACGCCGAGTAGCGGGAAAAAATTCTGGGAAACCGGCACGCCACTAAGACGCTCGGGTTCGCCTTGCCCGGTGAGTTTGTTGTCGCCAACGCCATAAAAGGCAAAGTAAGCGGCGATGTCGGAGAACGATTGACTCTGCGCCCGCAGGTCGAGAAAGTTCCCCACCTGTGTGGTTTGGCCCGACAGTCCGCCGGTGTCGTCGTGGTTGGCAATCCACACCAGGCGGCTGGGATCATGGAACGGAAGAGGGCGAAGCAGAAGAGCGTTCACGATGCTGAACACCGTGGAGCTTGCGCCGATGCCGAGTCCGACGATCAGAACGGCGAATGTCGTGAACCCGGCGTCACGCCCCAGGGTGCGGAACGTGTAGCGTAGGTCCTGCAGAAGGCTGTCGAAAGCCGGCAGATGCCGGGGCGGCTGTGGGGTTATCATGTCCTAATGGTTGTGACGAGCGGACGGCCAGCCGGTTAGCAAAACTGCACCCGCAGGCATGGCGCAAACCCTGGAAGTACAATCACTGACAGCCATGAGAAGAGCTTCGTCTGCGTTCGTCCTACTCCTATTGTGTCTCGGCGCGTTCAGCGCCAGCACGCGTGCACCCGCCGCGGGGATCGTGTTTGAAGGAGCAGCCGGTCCCGGCAAGGGGAAACACATCGTTCTGGTGAGCGGCGACGAGGAATATCGATCCGAACAGGCGCTGCCCCAGCTGGCCAGGATTCTGGCCATCCGGCACGGGTTCAAATGCACCGTATTCTTTGCCATCAATCGCAACGATGGAACCATCGATCCGGATCAGCGCGACAACATCCCGGGTCTTGAAGCGCTGGACTCCGCGGACTTGATGATTATCTTCACCCGGTTCCGGGACTTGCCCGACGAACAGATGAAGCACATCGTCGATTACGTGGAATCGGGCCGGCCCATTGTTGCGATGAGAACCGCCACCCACGCCTTCGATCTCAAAACCAGCCCGACCTACCAGCAGTACAGTTGGAACAGCAAAGCATGGGATGGCGGATTTGGCCGGCAGGTGCTGGGCGAAACCTGGATTGACCATCACGGCCATCACGGCAAACAGAGCACTCGCGGCGTCATCGCCAAGGGGCAGGAGAGCCATCCGATTCTTCGCGGCATTCAGGATGGCGAGATCTGGGTCCCAACCGACGCCTACGAAGTACGCCTGCCACTGCCCGGCGACAGCCAGCCGTTGATTCTCGGTCAGGTGCTCGAAGGTATGCGCCCCACCGATCCGCCGGCCGCCGGAAAACAGAACGACCCCATGATGCCCGTCGCGTGGGTGAAAAGCTACACCGGCAAACAGGGCCGCACAGCCCGCGTTTTCACCACCACCATGGGAGCCGCTCAGGACTTGCAGAACGAAGCGTTGCGGCGGTTGATTGTCAATGCTTCCTTCTGGGCGCTGGGAATAGAGGTTTCCGCCCGAACAAACGTTGACCTGGTGGGCGACTACCAGCCGCTGCCATTCAAATTCGGCGGCTTCGCCAGGGGCATCAAGCCGTCGGACCTTCTCATTCGCTGAACGTTGTAAATTTAGGTTATGAACAAGAGATTAGAGAGACGGCATAAAAAGCAGGTTGAACGTGCGAGAGAACACAAGAAAGTTTCAGAGCCTGACGTTCGGACGCCAGAACAAATCAAAGCCGCCCGGGAGTTGAGCCGCCCGACAATAGATAGCTCCGCGCCATTCGCTCGAAATCGCCCCGCTGCTGTACCAGACAGTGCGGCGAAGACTGACGAGAAGGAAAGCGAGTGATGCTTTGCGTGAGAGCGTGCCCGGCGGTGTCCATCGGCAATGACCTGGCGCGAATATCACGAAGCCACGAAGCACACGGTTGAGTCACTCCGCCGGGCGCATTACACTCTCGACTGGCGAAACATGCCCGATCCGTTCCGGCATTACGAGGGCGTGCCGGTGCTTGACTTGCCCGCGGACCCTCCGGCCCCTGAGATCCCGGCCCTGGCATTGCTTCAAGGCGCCTTTGGAACCACGCCCGCCGCTGATGGCCCGACGTTCCTATCACAACTGCTGTTCCACTCCGCCGCAATCAGCGCGTCGAAACGGGTCCCATCCACTGGAGACCGGTACGCGTTGCGCGTGAATCCATCCTCAGGCAATCTGCATCCGACCGAATTCCACTTCCTCACGCGCGGCCTCCAGCAGTGGCCGGACGGTCTGTATCACTACCGCCCGTCTTCGCACATGGCGGAGCAGCGAGCCGCCGGAGCACTCGATATGAAGCTGGCCGGCGGTTCTGCTCCCATTGTTTTCGTATTGACCACGATTGCATGGCGGGAGGCATGGAAGTACCGGAATCGAGCGTATCGCTATTGTCTGCATGACATGGGACACGCGTGGCAAGCGCTCGCGCTCGCCGCCCGAGCCATGGGGGTCGACACCTTTGCCATCGGTAATTTCGCCGACGACGAAGTCGCCGATTTCTGCCGCCTGAATGAGGACGAGTGGGCCATGCTGATCGTCAAGCTGCACGGCAGCACCATCCCGGTTCGCGCTCCTGATCGAGGCGATGTGGTTTGGTACGGGGGTCGCGCGAACCAGCTCTCACGCCAACAGATCACCTACCCGCTGATTGACGAAATCCACGCGGTGACGAAGCTGAGACAGAGTATCTCAGCGGCCGAGCCAGCGCTCACTGGCTCCGGCGATATCCAGTTGCCTTCACCGGACTCATCAACTCGCCCTTTTGGCGAAGTGGCACGAACGCGACGATCGGCGCTCGACTTTCGGGGCGGCAACACCTCGATCTCTCTCGCGCAACTCTCGGCGATTCTCGCTGTCACGGCCCAACCGTTGTGCTCCGATTTCTCCGGCACGCGTTTCGTGCAGCTCTATCTTTATGTTCACCGCGTCGACGGCTTAGAACCCGGAGTGTATCGATACTGGCCGGAACATTCCGAACTGGAGCTAATCAGGTCAGGGGATCAACGCGTCGCGGCCGCGGGCCTGAGCCTGGGGCAGGACCTGGCCGGTAATGCCTGCGTGGCATTCTCGATGATTGCGCATCTGGATCGCGCTGCTCGTGCTTATGGCGACCGCGGCTACCGCTATGTGCATTTCGAAGCGGGAGCCATCGGACAGCGGCTTTACATTGCTGCAGAAGCGCTCGGGCTCGGGGCGACGGGTATTGGAGCGTTCTTCGACGATCAGGTGCACGCCCATCTCAACCTCGCACCGGAACAAGGGCAGGTTGTCTACCATTTTGCGATCGGTTATCCGGTTCCCGATCCTCGCGTCGAGGCGTAGGAAATGATGGTCGGCATCCTGGTGCACGGAGACAATCATTTCATCGTGCGCGGTCCCTTGCCGGACCGGGAGGCCGCGCTGGCGCTTGTCCAACACTGGTCCCTGATTCAGATCGGACGGTCAACTCCGCCTTCTCTCGATCGATGGCGCATTAGTTCACAAGAGTTCCGGGAGAATCTGGCATGGGCCGTGATTGTGCCCGGCGAGGGCGATATTTCTCAAGTGGTGGCGGAACTGCTGGCCGAACTGTCGGCGCGAGGCGTGACGATCCACGATTCGCGGTTCGGATGTTGGTAACGCTCAATACGTAATCGAAGTCAACGCCGCCGACCTGCGCAAGGCTGGCATTTCGAGTTCCGGCATGGGCTTCGCCGCGAATAACTTGCGGCATGGCACGGCCAGCCAACGCGCCATTCGCGTTGCCCGCTGCCTCCGCGCGCTGTCCATCGAAATGCCCGTGTTCGCGTACATCTGTCGATACAGCTTGGAAACGAAAAGGAACGCCAGGCGGTCGCGTAGCAGGGGCACGCACCTCGACCGCCGCCAAATCTCTCCCAGGCTGTAAAACGTATCCCAGACCCCCTGCGTCCGTTCGCGGATCTCATCCGTCGACATCGTCTCGTGCGGGCTGAACATCTTCGGGCGCATCGCAGCAGGAATCAGCCAGTAGCGCGTGATCGGAACCCCGTTCACCTGCGGGACGTTCCCGTTCATGTTCTTCTCCCATCGATCGAAGTCCACGGTGCCGGGAAAGGGAGTCATCATCACGAACTGCGCGAAGGTCAAGTTCGCCTCTTTGGCCAGCGCGGCCGTCGCCGCGAAGGTGTCCTGGCGGTCTGTCGGAAGTCCAAAAATGAAGGATCCCAGCACGTGCACGCCGTGCTCCTTGAAGGTTCTAAGCCGCTTCGCCAGGTTGTCGCCCGCCGAGTTGAAGGTTTTGAAAACAGCCTTCAATCCTTCTTCGGTGACGGATTCCACGCCCACCAGCGCGCCATGAATGCGGGCTGCACGCATGGCGTCCAAAAACTCAGTGTCCTCACCGGCTTCCATGGTGATCTGCGTGAAAAAGGCCATGTCTTCGGGGAGTTTGGCGAGCCTCTCCATCAAGTCGAACCGCTCCGCGCGCATGGCTTTCAGTTCTTCGACGCGAGCGACGTTGCCCTGCTTTTCGGCGAGATCAATGTCGGTCAGAGTGACGGGATAGAAGTTATCATCCGCCAGGGCGATAAAGCGAAAGCCGAGACGCCGCAACTGCACGATCTCCTCGATCACGATTTCCGGCCCACGTTGGCGCGGCTTCTGGCCATCGGTTCGCCATACCGAACAGAACGAACAGTGCTTTGCGCAGCCGCGCACGGTTTGCACGGATGCCCACATGTAACGGTCGCGCGGGGCGAGATCCCAGCGGGCCGGCAGGAAGTCGTCTCCCGAAATCCGTCCGCCGTCGTAAATTTGCTGGGCGGTACCATTCACCAGGTCGGCGATCACTTTCGCCCACTCAACATCCCCGTCCCCCTTGACCACGACGTGCGCGCCACCCATTTCGAGCGCCTCCTCCGGATACAAAGTTGCGTGAATACCGCCATACGCGACCCACGCTCCGCGTTCCCGTGCCATGCGTCCGACCTCCATGCCGCGCAAAGCATTGCCGGTATGAATGCCGATGCCCACGATGTCGCCGGGTTGGATGCAATCAGGTTGAATCTGTTCGAGGGTCTCGTCCGTAATCAACGGATCGCCGTACTCGGCCGGAGTAGCAGCGGCAAGTACGTACAGCCAACGCGGCGTGATCACGCCGATTCCGAACGAAGTGTCACTGGGATTGACCAGGTGAACGCGCATGGATACTGCCTTTTCCCCGCTGCACGAATTGGAATTCAGAGGATTGCTTACCCATCTCTGAAAACACAGCGCTCCCCGAAGCATATCAGAATGTGCCGAGAATCGTCGGTTTCCAGCGATCGGGACACCGGCTTGACCGCCGGCCGTAAGGCCCTTGAGCAAAATCCTCAAAACGCTGCTATAGTGAGAATGTCTTTGCCCGCATCCGTACACCCCCGAGTGCCTTCTGGCAGTCCCGGTTCCGCATCCTTGCTGGGTTTCGGTTCCGCGTTACCGTCTGACAAAGACCATCTCACTTTCAAAGGAAACACTTTTCATGACTAACATCTTTGTCGGCAACCTTAGCTTTCAAACCACCCAGGAAGAGTTGCACGCGGCGTTCTCGAACTACGGCAACGTGGAGCGAGTCAACATCGTTACGGATCGCGACAGTGGACAGCCTCGCGGCTTTGCCTTTGTCGAAATGACGGATCGCGCGGCGGCTGAAGCCGCCATTGCGAAACTGAACGGCACAGACTTGAACGGCCGCACCATGAACGTCAACGAAGCGCGTCCCAAGCCGCAGGGCGGGGGCGGCAACCGGGGCGGCGGTTCCAACCGTAGCCGCGGTGCCCGCTGGTAAGCCCAGTTTCTGACCTGAGCTGTTTCTCGGCTCCGTTACGATTAACCGCCGGACGGAAGGTTTACGTGTGGCTCAGATACCATCCTGAGTGAGCGGAGCCTGAGGAAAGAAGAACCGAGTGCTGCAAAGATTGCACCGGTAGGGGTTGCGCCCAAACAGGCGCAGAAGCCAGTCGAATGGTCCTTGCGCGGGGTTGATGCGGTTCGAGTGGCAATTGGGACAAAGGAACGGCATGGCCTGTTGGAACATATATCCCGATCAGCTCATCGCGAGGGCAATCGCCGGATCAGTCCTCCGCCCATCTGGTCGGGAGTAGCTCGCGTGTACGAATCACGCGCGGGAGCCGCTTCTCGAGAAGAGTGCGCCTTCACCACCGTCGGCTGCACTTCCACGAGATAGTCATAAATTCCCCGCCGCCGCTCCACCTCGTCCGGGGGGGCGACGACGCTTTTTTCAAGGATCGTACAGCCTTCGACCCTCTCACCCACTTCATGATTGAATCGAGACCGAACCGTTTTGGTCATTGATTGTCCTTGATTTATCTTTCTTGGATCGCGAGCCACCGTTGCCAGAATTGCGATGCAGTTGCGGCCGGGCTGCGTTCACATGGATGGTTCGTCCGTTGAGCTCAGTGCCGTTCAGGGCTCCGATTGCCGTTTCCGCCGCGGCATCGTCAGTCATTTCGACAAATGCAAAGCCTCTGGGTTGACCCGTTTCGCGGTCCGTCATGATCCGGAAGCGTTCCACCGTACCGTGTTTCTCAAATATGGATCGAATGTCCTGCTCCGTAGCGTCAGGACTGAGGTTCCCAATGAAAATATTATTCATCTGTCACTTCCCATTGCGCTGTGGAAGCGGCCGTTTTGAAATGTGGATAGATGCTGAGCGGCTGGCATGCGGTCGCGTCCTTCTCTGGCAAAAGCCATCCGGGACGGACGGTGGAGATGGCCGGAAAACAGCTAGGCCGCTCGGCTCATGGTGGGTGATGCCAACTCTAGTTTAGCAGATTGCGGCGTAGTATATGTGCGGAGCCCCGATGGGTGATCCCAATCGGGGCTAATCACGTGAGAGCCTACCAGCGTTTTCGGCGAAAACCACCGCCGCCGCCGGCGCGCTCGGCTTTTGGACGGGCTTCGTTGATGTTCAGGGCCCGGCCGTCGACGGTCACGCCGTTCAAGGCAGCAATCGCTTTTTCGCCCTCGCCATCGTTGTCCATTTCGACAAATCCAAAACCTCGCGGTTGCCCGGAATCACGATCCGTGCAGATGTTGACGCGTCCCACGGTTCCGTGGGGAGCAAACAGCGCACGGACAGTCTCTTCTGTCGCCCCAAAGCTGAGGTTGCCTACATAAATATTCTTCATTCGTTTTGTTTCCTTTACTGGTTTTGAACAGCGGCTAATTTGGAAGGTGGACGAATGTAGCGAGAGGCTAAACCAGTCTGCCTTGAATAATTGGCGGGATCAAATCCACCGTCAGTGTAACACAAATGGACTTAGCGGTGCGCGCCGGGCAAAGCTCAGCTCTTAAGGTCCAGGTTACTCGGCGTGCGTCGCCTCCGCGTGGGGCAGTCCTCAAGGCGCGCGCGCCGGTAAGACGTCAACGGAGTTCCTGAACCGCCCGAGCCGCCCCCAGTCCTGCCTGAACCGCTTCCGCCGGGAGGTCGTCGCCTTGGAGCAGGCAAGCAAGCTGGTGGGCGGCCACGCCTGCGGCCAGCACGACGCTCTAACGTCAAAATGCTTTCCTCGATTCGCTCGCGCTCCTGCCTGAGTTTGGCGATAATCTTGGACACATCTATCAGCGTTTCATTCCTCATGGATGAGGTTCCTTTTGATGGCGAACTTCACAAGCCCCGGCAGATCGTCAATCTCCAGTTTCCGCATGAGGTTGGCCCGGTGTGTGTCTACGGTCTTCGGGCTGAGATCCAGCGCACTCGCAATTTGTTTGGGCCGCAGGCCAGCTACCAGACAAAAAAACACTTCTCGTTCCCGTTCCGTGAGCGGTCTCAGAGCATCATCACCCGTCCAACGGCGCGACAACAGGTCACCTGGAAAGATCGGCGATATGTAAACGCCTCCATCCTGGATGTACTGAATCGCGTCGTACAGATGGCGCGCCGGCCCGTCTTTCCGCAGATAGCCGTCGGCTCCAGCTCGTAGGACCTCGATGGCCGTTCGTTCGTCGTGACTCATCGAGAGCACAATCAGCTTGCAGGGGTGATGGGCCGCGCGCAACTTCCGGATCAGTTCCAGGCCGCCCAGTTTCGGCATGTTCAAGTCGATGACCGCGAAATCGGGGTTCCGCGACTGAATCATCTCCAGAGCCGCCACCCCATCCCCGCACTGGCCGATCACCCTCAACCTCGCGTCGGACGAATACAGCGCCACCAGGCCCTCGCGAACCACTTCATGGTCGTCGGCGAAGATGAGAGAAATCGGACGCAATTCGGGCATGGCGAGGTCGGTTCCGTCGGGAATAAACTGAGAATTAACGTACATTTTGAGGAAAATTATACACCCGTATGGGTTTGCTGATTTATTAAATTTGTGGCCGTGGAGGAATATTGTACGGATTCTCACACGGCGCGAGTTGCTGGGGCGCCCGGGGTTGGCGGGCAGGTTCCCTCCAGTTCGATGGCCCACTCAGCTTCGAGATAATCCGTCTAATGTTTTTGTTAAATACTCGGCTTTCCTGGCATATTTCTCCGAAATCGAAATTGCGTCGGGTTCTGGCGCGCGGCCATTCCGGCCCTTGAGCCGCCGCGCCAACGGAGCTAGCGTTTAAGGGGTCCGATGTTGAAAGCGGCGATGGCGCCCCGGGCATCGAACGATAACGTCACCTCGACATTGTCGGTGGCCTTGCCGAATTGCGCCAGCCGCCGGTAGACCTGCAGGCCGCCCGCCGGCCGCACGCTCTCGTCCAGCACCTTGTTCTCGGCGCCCATTTGCTGGAGTACTCGTTCGCGGAACTCTTTGAGCGTGGCCTCGTCGCCCAGCGCCTGCTGCATTACGGGAGACAACTTCATCCAGAGATCGGAGAGTCTGCCCTCATAGAACCAGCCCGTGAAGATCTGACCCTGCCGCCGGGCCTCTTGTTCATCGAAGCGTCGCGAGACGTTGCCCGGGTCTTCGCCCCTATGCCATATGAGCGGCCAAACCGTCCCATCTTGCGACCATGAGCCGGTAATGCTCGACCCATCCGCGGTCATCTTTCCCTGGTAGGCGCCGCCAACGTTCTTCATCTCGAATTTCATCGTGGCCTCGCCGGTCGTGATCGAGTCAATGGGCAAATCCATGCCGCCCTCGTCGATGCTGTCGACTCTGGCTCTGATGGTCGCCGAGCTATCACGGGCAATGTGCAGGGCCAGCCGCAGAGGCGCGTCGTTGGGGACATCGATGGATCCGTGCCATTCCCCTGCAATATCCTGCGCGGCCGCAAGCGGGAGCGCCGCCGCCACCGCCAGCACCAGATGCAACGCTGTCATAACAGATCCTGACTTTGCTGCCATTATCCGACAACCTGGAGGCGATTTCGGTGCAGAGTGAAAACAATCTGCGAGAATCAAGACAATGATTGATCGTGTAACGGCGGGATGAGAAGCCTCGAAGAGTCTCTGTTTTGGGAGATCTTTTACCGGCACCAGACGGTGCGTTCGGAACTGGCGCGCCTGTTCGATGTCAGCGCGGCAACCATGTCCCGGTCCGCCGCCGTACTGCTGGCCAAGCACTTGATCATCGAATCAGGCGGCACAAGTTTTTCTCGCGGGCGCCGGCCGGCTTTGTTGCAGGTGAATCCCGCACTCGCATATGTCGCCGGAATTGAGATCGATCGCGACCGGATTACAGCGGTGATCACGGACATGAGCGGAAACCTGCTTGGCCGCAGCGCCGTCGAGGCCACGGCGCGTAACCCGGTCCGAAAGACACTCAAGGACTGCCGGGACGCCGTGCGGGCTGCCTTTGCCGATGCCGGGCGCGTTCCTGGGCAACTGGCGCGCATCGGCGTGGGGCACACCGGAATGCTGGATGTGGAGAATGGCCTTTGTCTGGATTGGGAAGCAGTTCCCCACTGGCGGCACGTGCACCTGCGGGACGCGTTACGCGAGACCCTGGACACCGAGATTACCTTGGACGATCGCGCTCGCGCCGTCGCCCTGGCGCAACACCTTCTGTGGCCCGAGAATCGCCGCCACCGCTCCGCTATCTATGTGCAGATAGGCACCGGAATCGGAGCGGGCATCTTTGTGGGCGGACGGATGCTCCGCGGGGCCACCCTGGCCGGTGGTGAAATTGGGCACATCGTCATCGACCGCAACGGCCCGCTGTGCGCGTGTGGAAGGCGCGGCTGCGTGGAGGCGTTTGCCTCGCTAGGGGCCACGGTGGCGCGAGCCGGCCAGGCGCTTGAAAAGGGGGCGAAGACGTCGCTGCGAACGCTGGTAAAGGCGCCTTCTCAGCTTACCGTGGAGATGATCGTCTCCGCGGCGCGACAGGGTGATCCTCTGGCAAGAACGGCTCTGCGGGAAGCCGGCGAGGCATTGGGGTTTGGCATTGCCAACGCGGTGCAACTGATCAATCCATCCCTGGTCGTGCTGGCTGGAAAATTCGCCAACGCTGCCAGCGATTTCTTGCTCGAGGCGGTTACGCGGGCGATCCAAGTCCAGTGCTTCGAGACCATCTCCCGAGGCCTGGAGATTCGGGTGGCGCCGTTCCGCAAGGACGCCGGTCCGGTTGGCTGCGCGTTGCTCGCCTCGGTGGACGTGGCCGCGGCGCTCATCCAGAAAACCCTCTTCGTGCCGCCTTCTTAATTTCAACCTGCAACGAATTTCTGTTGTCCCACTTGAAAATCAGGGGTAAGCAGCCGTCTAATGAGTTGTCGTATTCGGGAGTCGAACTGTGAGAATACCTTGGCTTTTTACCCAGCAGCGAATGCCACTGCGCGGGGCCTGTCTGTTGATGATTTTCCTGCCCGGTTGGATGGCGGCGAGTGCCCTGGACGTTCGCGACTTTGGAGCGAAGGGGGACGGCGCCGCCAAAGACACAACGGCCATTCAGGCAGCCATCGACAAAGCGTCTTCTTCCGGGGGCGGCACGGTAGTCATCCCGCCGGGAAAATACGTCAGCGGCACCATCCACCTTCGCAGCAATCTCACGCTGCTGATCGAACAGGGCGCCACACTGATTTTCAGCCCGGATGATGGAGACTTCGATCCCTACGAGGAATTGCCGTATCACGTCGCCGCGGCGCCGCAAAAAGTGGAATCACAGTTGACGTTCGTCAGCCATACTCTTCCCGAGCGCCGAAGGCTCTCCGCTCCCCCTGCATACGACGATACCGAGACGACGTATTTTCACTACGCCCTGCTCTCCGGCGACGGCGTGCACAATGTCGCCATTCAGGGAACAGGAACCATCGAGGGCAACCGGCCGCGCCGCGGCGGCCCGAAGCCCATCGGCATCAAGAACTCCGAGTGGATCTCGGTCCGGGGTATCACCATCCGCAACGCGCCGAATTACAACATCAGTTTCGCGGGCACCGACCACATCGAAGTGGAGGGAGTGAAACTGATTAATGGCTTCGCGGATGGCGTGGACTTCGATGGCTGCCGCTATGCGCGGGCCACCAACAGCTACATCGACGTATGGGACGACGCCGTTTGTCCCAAGGCCAGTTGGGCGCTCGGAAAGCGCCGCGCGACCGAGCATCTGGTGGTGGCCAACTGCGTCCTCCGGACTTCGTGCAATCATTTCAAGTTCGGAACCGAGACGGCCGGTGACTTGAGGGACGTCTCGGTCACCAACTGCGTGATGCTGAAGCGGGACACCGGGCGCAAGGCGCTGGGAGGCATCGCGCTCGAATCGGTGGATGGCGCCAACATCGATGGCGTGGTCATTTCCAACATTTCTATGGAAGACGTAATCTCGCCCATCTTCATCCGGCTGGGCGCGCGCGGCCGGGGCATGGACAAGCCCGCCCCGGGTTCGATCAGGAACATCTCCATACAGAACGTCGTCGCCAGGCGCGCCATGCTGGCCAGTACGATCACAGGAATCGACACCGGCCGCGTCCAGAACGTCACCATAGACGGCTTCAACGTCACGGCGGTGGGAGGAGTAGCGGCGCGCGATCTCAATGTCCCGGAGGTCCCGGGAAAGTATCCCGATCCGGACCTGTTCGGTGAATTGCCGGCCCTGGCCTTGTACGGACGGCATGTGGACGGGCTCACGCTCAGAAATTTCAATGTGCAATCCGACGAGCCCGACGGGCGTCCGGCGGTCATCCTGGACGACATCGCGCGCTTGCAGGTAACTGGCTTCGACTCGACCAACATTCCACCTCACCAGCCGCTGCTCCTCTTTCAGAACGTCGTAGGAGCATTACTCTATGGCAACCGCGTCTCCACGGCGGCAGACTTGTTTCTCAGCGTGTCAGGAGCGAAGAGTGACGCCATTTCACTACGCGGGAACGATCTTCGCCTGGCGCGCCAGGCCTTCCGGCAGAGTTCCGATGTGCCTCGCGAAGCGGTCTCCATCGAGGCGGAGGGCAGTTCCTCCAGATGACTGCCCATGTCAGGAGTCAACGTGAAATTCGACGTTAGGCAAACGCTGGCCATCGACGGCGGCGAGCCCGCGGTCCGCACGGCTATTCCGCCTCGCAAGCGGCACGGCGAACTCGAGAAGCGCTATCTGAACGAGGTCATCGACTCGGGCACGCTGTTCTTCTATCTCGGCACGAAAGTCCGCGAGTTCGAGCGATGCTTCGCTGCGCTGTACGGAAAGAAACACTGCTTGGCCTGTTCCAGCGGGACAGCGGCCGTGCACATGGCGATGGCGTGTTTCGAGTTCCCGCCCGGCAGCGAGGTCATCACCTCGGCCATTACGGACATGGGTTCGCTCACGGGCGTTTTGTATCAAGGCTTGGTTCCGGTATTTGCCGACGTTGAACCCGACACCTTGAACATGGACCCCGCCGCCGTCCGGGCGGCTATCACCCCCAGGACCAAAGCGATCCTGGTGGTGCATCACGCCGGCCTGGCTTCCGATCTGAATGCGATTCTCGACATCGGCCGCGAGCACGGAATCCCGGTGATCGAGGATTGCGCCCAAGCGTTCGGATGCGAGTACCAGCATGAACTGGTTGGCCGGCGCAGTCCCGTTTCCACCTTCTCGCTGAACCACTTCAAACACATCACCGCCGGCTCCGGCGGCATGATCCTCACCGACGACGATCATCTGCGCTACATTGCCTCATTGTTCCTGGACAAGTGCTACCAGCGGGAAGAGGGCATTCGCAATCCATTCTTCCTTGCGCCAAATTACCAGATGACCGAGATGCAGGGAGCCGTGGCCCTGGCGCAATTGGAGCGCTTGAGCGAGTTCACCGCACGCCGCCACGCACTGGGTAGACGGTTGTCCGGACAACTGGCGGAAGTCGAGGGGGTCGCGCCGCAGAGAATCGCGCCGGGCTCGAAGCATTCGTATTTCCTGCACCTGTTCAAACTCGATCTGGAGCGGCTGGGATGCACAGCGGAGGAGTTTGCGGAGGTTCTGCGAAGCGAAGGTGTCAATGCCAAAGCGCATTTGATTACGGGCGGCCGGCCGGTCTATCTTTACGACATTTTTCAGCGGCGTTCTGCATTTCCTTCATCGCATTATCCGTTCCAATCGAAAGACACGGGTATCGACCGTTCCTACCCGCGCGGGCTGTGTCCGGTGGCTGAAGACGCCTTCTCCCGCTGGATTACCCTGGAGCTTTTGGAAAACTATACGGAACAATACGTGGACGAGATGGCATTCGCCGTGGCGAAAGTCGCATATCACTTCGCGAAACGGCCCGTTGCGTCGCACCGGCAGTGACCCCGCCGCCCGATCCCCGGAGATCGCACGTCCGGTGGTGGATCGGCGGGCTGCTGTTTGCCTCCACCATCATCAACTACATCGACCGTCAGACGCTGAGCGCGCTGGCTCCCATCATCAAAAGCGACTACCACTGGACAAACTCGGACTTCGCTTCGCTTCTCATTGCGTTCCGCATCGCATACACGATTATGCAAGGAGTTGGTGGCCGGCTGTTCGATCGACTGGGGTCGCGTCGCGGCTTCACGCTGGTGGTCGCGTTCTATTCCCTGGTGGCCATGAGCACTGCATTCGCCCGGGGATTGGGGAGCTTTCGATTCTTCCGCTTTCTGCTCGGCGCCGGCGAGGGCCCAAACTTTCCCGGGGCAGCCAAGACAGTTTCCGAATGGTTCCCCGGCCGCGAACGGGCATGGGCCGTCGCACTGTTTGACAGCGGCACGTCCATCGGCGGCGCGGTGGCGCCGTTCATTGTGCTCTATACCTACAAGTTGTTCGGAACGTGGCGGCCCGCCTTCGTGCTCACGGGTTGCCTCGGGTTCGTATGGTTGTTGGTGTGGCTGCGCTACTACCGCGGCCCGGAAAGCCATCCCTCAGTCTCGCCCGGGGAATTGAGCTACATCCGGGAAGGACAGGCTACCGAGTCCGCTGCTATCGCGGTGCGTTGGCGGGACCTGATTCGCTACCGCCAGACCTGGGGAATCGTATTGGGCCGGTTCCTGCTCGACCCGTATTGGTTCTTTGTCGCCGAGTGGTTCGCACTGTATCTTTTCAGCAAGGGTTTCCGCTTAGAGCAGAGCGTGCTTGGTTTCTGGATGCCGTTCCTTGGGGCGGACCTTGGAAACTTCGCGGGTGGCGCCCTCTCGAGCTACTGGATCTCGCGCGGCTGGCCCGTCGGCAAGGCGCGGCGCGGTGTCTTGCTGATCTTCGGGCCGAGTATGATCTCTCTGCTGGGCGTGCTCTACACTGCGAATTATGTGGTGGCGGTGTCGCTTTTCGCCTATGCGTCGTTTGCCTATGCGGCTTGCTCCACCATGTTTCTATCGTTACCCACCGATGTATACGATTCACGAGCCGTCGGGACGGTTGCCGGCATGGCGGGAACAGGCGCGGGCATCGGCACCATGATCTCTACCTATCTTATAGGCCGTGTCACCGACGCCACCTCGTTTGCACCGGTGATCGCCGCCGCAGCCATTGTCCCTTGCGCCGCCACCGCGGTGTTCGTCAGCCTGGTCCGTTCTTCCAGGCGTCCCGATTCGCGGGGGTTGCTGCGACCGTTTTGAAGCGCTCGCCCCTTAGAACGCTATCTTCAGCGAGAACTGCAAAATGCGCGCATCGCTCGACGTTGCCGTCAGTTTCCCGAAACTATCGGTTCCAATCAGGTTGCCCGGATTGTCCAAATTCGGATCCCCGGGGTTCGCCAGATTCACGCGATTGAGCAGATTGAAGAACTCAGCGCGAAACGTTAGCTTGCCGGCTTCTCCGAGGAACCGCAGAGGAATATCGCGCGATAGCGAGAAATCCACATTGGCGAAGCCGGGACCGACCAGTGAATTGCGGCCTAGCGTTCCGTAAGTGCCGGGCGCCGCCTGGGCGACTGCGTTGGTGTTGAAGTACTGGTCGATCTGCGCGCCGCGGCTCCGCGATGTCGACAGGTGTACGTTGCCAATCAGGTCGGCCATGGCGGTTCCCGCGCCGGCCGCGGAATCGTCGGTCGAGATGATGCTGAACGGGCTGCCGGATTGCAGTGTGATGATGCCGCCCGCCTGCCAGTTGCCCAGGATCGCACTGCCAACCTTCGAATGCATGGCCTGGCCGGCATCGGGAATCTGCCACACGAACGAGTCCACGAAGCGGTGACGGTGGTCGAAGTCCGAAGGGCCACGGAACCGGAAGTAATCGAATGGGTCCGGAATGGCGTTGGAGGTGGCCTCATAATTCGACGACATGTAATCGAGATTTTTGGACCACGTATAGCTGAGCTGATTGCTGATGCCGCGGTGAAATCTCTTGTTCAAGGCGACCTGGAGCGAATTGTATGACTGGTTGAGTCCGGCGAACAGCAGATCGATGCTCTCGTATTGCTGTCTCGGACGGCGCGGATCATAGTTTTGCTGGTTGTAGCTCAGCGACTGCGAGAAGTCGTAAACCGGCGCGTTCACGTCGTAATCAGCCCACAAGTGTGTCCCCTTGGTGCCGACGTAACTGACACGCAGCGTCCAGTCCTCACGGAACTGGTGCTCGACGGTGAGGTTCCAGTCCTGGGTGTAGGACCTTGGCTGATGGGGCTGAAGGGCGATGGCGCTGTCCGGGCTGGGGAAAGGCGAATTCTTGCTGAAATCACCCGAGAACGGGAAAATATTATTCTGCGTGCGGCCGGCATACGGATTGTCGAACGATCCGTCCAGAAACTCGACCGTGAAACTGAACGGGGCCTGGTCGTTCATATTGTTCAACTGGAACATCTCGGGTGTGTCGTAGTAAATTCCATAGCCGCCGCGCAAACTGGTTCTGCCATTGCCCAAAACGTCCCACGCAAAGCCGATCCGCGGCGTGAACTGAGCCAGGCTGCCGGCCGAGCCGCTGCGCGGCACGGTGTGGCCTCCAAATGTGTCGCCGGGGAAAACCAGACCTGGAGGCGCGTTGACGTACGTCTGCGAAGTGTAGTTCGCAGCGTAGGCCTCCTGACGGAACTGCACGATGCGGTTATTGAGATCCGTCATCGGGAAATACGGCTCGTAGCGCAGGCCGAAGTTGAGCGTGAGGCGCGGCGTGATGCGGAATGTATCGCCGCCGTAGAAACCGAAATAGTGGTACCGCTTGAACTCGATCTCGCCGTTGCCCTGCTGGAAATCGGACATCTGCCCGATCATGAAGTCCGCCTGGTCGAAGCCGGTCCAGCGCCCGTTGAATTGGAACGATCCTGAGCCGAGGAACGTGTTGTACTCGTTGTAGCGCGAGTCCTCAATATCGGCGCCCCAGACCAAACTGTGCCGGCCTTTCACCCACTGCCAGGAATGCGTCAGCTCGAAATTACTACGGGCAAAGATTGCCGGGCGGGCAGTGGAGAGATTAATGTTGCTGGTTCCGCTGATACTCACTGCGATCTCATTGGATGAGGGATTCAGGTTGACGCCCAGGGTTTGAATGCTGCCGGGGAAAGTGTTTGTCCGGTCCCCGCCAAACCGGTTCGCCGTGAAGTGGGTATCGATCACCAGGTTGGGCGCTGGCGTGAATGTCTCCGCCACGGTGCCGTTTTCGGCGATGGCGTCCACCCCGCGTTTGCTTGTGAAGATGTTGTTGTTGACGAATACGGCGGGCGTCTGGTCTTCATTGCGGAACAGCCGGACATAGAGGTTGTTCTTGTTGTTGATGCGGTAGTCGGTGCGCGCAAGCCACTCTTGAGTGTCCAGTTTGGACGGCTGCGAAAAATGCACGAACCCGTCGGGTCCCGGTACCGGTGCATATTTCAAGAGGTTTTGTCCCGCCGGAGAGAGTTGGGACGACGGAATCTGATTGTTCGGGTACGGATTCCCGGTAGTAGGGTCATGAATCACTACGGGGCTCGAACCGCTCAGAAGACTGGAGAAATCGCCCGACCGGAAGGCCGCGGGAACACTCAGGGCTGTGCCGCTTCCGCTCAGCGAGCGCACCCAGGTCTGCTGATAGCCCCCAAAGAAGAAGAGCCTGTTCTTTATGGCAGGTCCCCCAACGGTAAAGCCCCCCTGGTTCCGCTTGAGCTGGTCGCCTTCATGGGAGAAGAAATTATTGGCGTTCAGGGCCGTGTTGCGCACAAACCAGAACGCATCGCCGTGATAGGAGTTCGTGCCGCTCTTAGTCACGATATTCACCGAGCCGCCCGAACTGCGCCCGAACTCCGCGCTGGGGTTGCTGGTCTCCACACTGAACTCCTGCACCGCATCCGGGAAAGGGAACGGCATGCCGGTGTTTTGCAAGGTGTCTTCGTTATCGCCGCCGTCGAGGGTGTACTTCAGGTTATTCTGTCGCGAGCCATTCACCGAGAAGTACCGGGTCAAACGCGACGCTTTGGCGCCGTCGCCTTCTCCACCGTTGACGCCCGACCCCGACTGCACGCCCGGCACCAAAAAGGCCAGGTCGGCCAAGTTACGGCCATTCAGGGGGAGATCGACGACGCGACGGCTATCTACCGTATCCTTTAGCGTCGCGCTACTCGTGTCCACGGCTGCCGCGGCAGCTTCCACGTTTACGGTAGTGGTCACCTCGCCCACGCGCAACGAGACGTCTACACGGCGGTTGTCGTTCACCTGCAGGATGATTCCGGTCTGCTCCACCGAGCTAAAGCCCTGTTTCTGCACAGCCAGCCTATACTCGCCCACGGGGATCGTCGCAAACTCGAAATCGCCGGCATCATTGGACTGGGCGGCGCGCGCGATCCCGGTGCCTACCTGGGTCAACGTGATTTCGGCTCCGGGTACCGCAGCTTCCTGCTGATCCGTGACCCTCCCGTACAATCCCGCGGTATTGCGCTGCTGGCCCCAGACGATGGCGCTGACCAGAAAGGCCAGGAACAACCTTGTACAATTCACCATTGCGAAGCGAAACACCTCATTGCTCCTTTCTTCCAAGAACCCCTGCATGTCTTCGCTCGGGGAGGAACAAAACACTCCCCCTGTCCTGGCGGACGAAGCCCGTGACGGTGCATTCTTTATAAGGCCAGTTCGATGGAATTGCAATATGCTCTTCCACCGTTCGTTTCAGGTTGAAAAGAAATCTTGCAACGAAGGTTTCTAAGTTAGGACGATGCAGCCGCTACGAGGCTCGCCTCCAGGATCTCCAATGCCCGGCCCATTTCCTCCTGGGTAATGATCAACGGGGGCGCCAGCGTGATGACGTTGCCCATGGTTACCTTGAAACTGAGCCCTTTTGAAAGCGCCTGGTACATGACGCGCTCCGCCAGTTCCCTTGCGGGGGCCCGCGTTTCGCGATCCTCCACGAGTTCAACGTTGATCAGCAGGCCAAGTCCACGCACGTCGCCGATGTGGGGCCGGCGCGCCTGCATCTCACGCAGCCGCTGGAGAGCCCAATCGCCCATGCTCTGCGATCTCTCCACCAGATTCTCTTGTTCGATGTACTCCAGCGTCGCCAGAGCAGCGGCGCATGCGACGGGATTCTTCTCGTGCGTGTAGTGGCCGAGCGCCATCTGGGGAGCGGCGTCGAGGTCCTCTCGCGCGATGATTCCGGCCAACGGGAACAGCGCGCCGCCCAGGCTCTTGCCCACGACGAGGATGTCGGGCACGACATCGTAGTGCTCGCAACTGAACATACGTCCGGTTCGCCCCAGCCCGTGGATCTCATCCAGGATCAGCAGCGCTCCATGCCGGTCGCACGCCGCACGCACACGTTTCCAATAATCGGGCGGCGGGATGACGCCGGTGTTGCGCACGGTTTCGGCGATCACCGCGCCAACGTCTCCCTCGTGCTCCATCACATACTCGATATAGTCGGCGCATCGGAGATTACAGGATCCATTGCAGCCGAAGACGCAGCGATAGGCGTTGGGCGGCGGAACGTGTTCAGTTCCAGGCAGCAGGGGCCCGATGCCCGACCGGAACAGCGCCTCGCCTCCGATCGAGATCGCGTCCAGCGACGCGCCATGGAAGGCCCCCCACATCGAAATCGTCTTGAAACGTCCGGTCGCCACGCGCGCCAGCTTCAGCGCCATGCCGATGGCGGTGGTCCCTCCAGGAGCCAGCAATACCTTGTTCAATTTGCCCGGAGCCAGGCTTGCCAGTTTCTCCGCCAGCCGGATGGCGGGAATGTTGGTGTAGCGCCTGGTGCAGAACGGAAGAACCCGCATCTGCTCCTGAACGGCCGCAAGCACGCGCGGATTGGCGAAACCCACCTGGTGGACGTCGTTGCCGTGAAAGTCCATGTAGCGGCGGCCTGCGAGGTCCTCCAAATAGATGCCTTCGGCCTTGGCGACAACGTTCAAGCAAGGCGTTGACAGCGACTGGCGCAGAAAGAACTTCTCGTCCTTGTCCAACCAGCGCCGCGTTTCGGCGTCAATGTGGGCCTCGCTCCACGTCTTGCGGTTAGCGGAGATGTTCAGGTCGCCTTCCGTCTTCAGGCCGTCCGGAGATTTCGGTTTCTGTGCCATGTCTCGTTGCGTCGAACCAGGATTTCCATTTTGCCTCCTGGCCGTCCTCGATTGTACAGCGAGCTCCTTCCGTGGGCGGTGCTCAACGGGCGCGGGTCAGTTCCTGTGGAAGAAAGCAGTGGTGGGCCCGACAGAACTCGAATCTGTGACCTCTACCGTGTCAAGGTAGCGCTCTAACCAACTGAGCTACGGGCCCGACTGGAAGGTGATGCACGAATTATAGCATGCGCCTTTTTGGCCGAGCGTTGATCCATTGGATCGCCGGGCTGGCGTACGTCTACGTGCTTCTGACTGGCCTGGCGTTTTATTCCCCGCATCTGTCTTGGATCGCTGCAACTGAACCTGTTAGGAATGTGAGCCGCCTCGTGAGCCACTGCAGTGCAAATTCACCGTTCCGTCATAATTGCCTGGTGTCCCGCTGTTAGACTGCTGAGATGGAGATTTAACACATCGTGCTCACTCACCGCCGCATGCTCCGCTGGCAAGTCCTGATCTTGTCCCTCATGGTCGTCGGCTACTCGGGATACTACCTCTGCCGTTCCAATTTCTCCGTCGCGCTGCCCATGATTATCCAGGACCTGGGTACGCATGGCGTTGCGCCGGACTTGGCCAAAATTCGCCTTGGCCTGATCGCTTCGCTGGGAGTTCTGGCATACGCGGTCGGTAAGTTCATCGCGGGCGGCCTCTCGGATTTCCTCGGCGGACGGCGTACCTTCCTGGGCGGCATGGCCGGCTCCGTGCTGTTCACGGTGGGGTTTGCTCTGAGTGGCGGCATCCCG
>Ga0335079_10001607_pt1 | contig 25819 bp, 27 predicted proteins | sample Lox_Sample_33_FD_206719 | JGI IMG/M metagenome (GOLD analysis project Ga0335079, IMG submission 206719) | Soil microbial communities from Loxahatchee National Wildlife Refuge, Florida, United States - Lox_Sample_3.3 | ecosystem: Environmental > Terrestrial > Soil > Wetlands | place: USA...
CTGTAGAATTGGTCTTTTGCTAACAGTGGTCGCTGCCTGCGCTACCGTCGGCAGCACCGTGACGTTTTATCGGGACGTGCTCCCGATCCTGCAGAATCATTGCCAAAGTTGCCACCGACCCGGCCACATGGCGCCTATCTCGTTCATGACCTATAAAGAGACGCGGCCGTGGGCCGAAGCCATGAAATACGTGGTCGTCTCCAAGCAAATGCCGCCCTGGTTCGGAGAACGGCCGTACGTCCCGGCGGCGGATCACAGCGGTCTTTTGGTAAAGGATATTGAAACGATCGCGAAATGGGCGGAGCAGGGTGCTCCCGCGGGAGATCCCAAGGACGCGCCGCCACCCGTGTATTATCAGCAGACACGCGACTTCGGTTCGTCGAGCTTCTTGCCGATCTCGCGATCCGGCGACCGCTGAATCGAGCAACAGCCCGGGTGTCCTTGCCGCCCGTTCGCGGCTACGGCATAATAGCCCTGCCGTGTTCGAACGTTACTCGCATCGTGCGCGCATTCTGATTTTTCTTGCCCTCGATGTCGCGCGCAAACGAGGCGGAGATTTCATCGAGTTGGACGACCTGCTCGAAGCCATCATTCGCGAGGACCAGGGCGAGTTCCCCTCCATGTTCGCCGAGGCAATGCAGGGCGCGGCCGCTTCCGTCACGCGTGCTGTGCGTTTCTTTCCCGAGACCGCCGCCGAGGCATTGCTTGCAACGTTGGACACTCGGCCCCGAGGTTTGCAGATCCGCTCCGGAGATTTGCCCTTGTCTCGCGACGTCAAGAAGGCCTTGGCGCGTGCGGCTGACAATACCGGTGACGGGAAAACCAGCGTCATCGAACCGTTACATCTGCTGGAAGCTCTGGTCGAGGACCCGGAAAGCCGGCTCGCCCAGTTGCTGCGCGACAACGGCATCACGCGCCAGAAAGTGGCGGCCGCCCTGGCCGGGCCCACCGCGCGGTAAGCAGGCTATAGCGCCGGAACCTGGCCGCTGTCGGGATCAATTTCCTGATGACACCGGCTGCATCGCCGCGATTCCGTATACGCAACCTGGTCATCGCCGGTAATGGCTTTGCCGCATCTCGTGCAGACCCAGCCGTTGGTTTTCGCCCTGGCTTCAAACGCTTGCTTCGTCTCGACGGTCGGATTGGGTGGCATCGTCTCCTCGCACCGGAACACCCGCATGCCGAACCCCACTTGCTGCCTGGGCCGTGAGTTCTCTCACGGTTTTCGGTCGCCGCGGTACTCTGCGTCGGTTACTTCGTTCAGCCATTTCGTCTGGCCGGCGCTGACGTCGACGGAAAATAGGACCGTCGGCTGGTCCGCCGACGCGCCGTGCCAATGCGGCACCCCGCCCGGCACGTACGCCGTCTCACCGGGATGCAGCACCTGAACCGGATGTCCCTGCACCTGCGTCCGGGCGACGCCTTCTTCGCAGAGGAGGACCTGGCCGCGCTCGTGAACGTGCCATTTCGTGCGCGCGCCCGGCTCGAAGCGGATGCGCGCCGCCCGCACCGGAATATTGGATTCCAGCCGCTTGACGGTGCCGGTGAAATTCTCCTGGCCCGAGGCGAGCAGCGCACCGAAAATGGCCAGCGCGAGCAGCAGCCGCCATTTCATTTTTGATTCTCCCCCCCGAACGCCAGCAGCACATTTCCGCCCATGCCGCCGCGCGCCGGGTAGCCCGACACCGCGAACAGCATGCCGCCTGCAACCACCGGTCCCGCCACATCGATCGCGCCGCCGCGGCCCTGCACACCGTTGACCGTCTTATATTCGTGCGCCGTGTCGTAGTCCCAGACGATTTTGCCGTCGGAGGTCGAATACCCGCGCAGGTGCCCGTCTTCCGCGCCCGACCAGACCACACCCGGAATCGCCGTCACCGCGGCCGATTGCGCGGGGCTGCACGGCCGCCGGTCGCGACAACCCGGCGGCGGTGTTTGCCACATGCGCTCGCCATTGTCCACGCGAAACGCGAACAGCCCGCCGCCCTTGTTCGCATCGAGACTATAGCCGCGGTCGTTGCTGCCGGGCTTCAGCTTGACGTCGAACCGGATGTCCGACAGCGCCACGTACACGTTGCGGCCATCGGTCGCCGAGCCCCATTCGATGCCCCCCACCGTACCGCCTTCGCCGATCCGCGACTGCCACAGAATCTGCCCGCGCCGGTCCGGATCTACCGCGTAGACCACCGCCGATTTCTGCCCCAGCAGCAACGCCCGCCGGCCGTTCGGTAGCGAAACCAGAATTGCCGACGAAGCGAAATCCCAATCGGGGCCGTCGGAGTCGGGGCAATTCACCTTTCCGGGAAGCTGGCACGAGCTGTTCCACGCATCCTTCGCCGTGAATTGTTTCGACCACAGGATCTCGCCCGTCGACATCCGCAGCGCCACCAGCGCGTCGCTCAATGGCGTCGGCGGGTCGGAATAGTTGTCACCCGTAGTCAGGTACATGGTGTCGCGATCGGCGTCGAGCACCGGCGCCGTCCACACGCCCACGCCCGATGGCCCGAACGCCGCCGACCCCAGCTTCGTCTTCGGCCGCGCCTTCGCCTCCTCGGAAATCATGTACGTTTTCCAGAGCACTTTTCCGGTTGACGCGTCCAGCGCCGATTCGCTGCCGCGAAACGTGCAGCAGACATAAGCCGAAGCCACCGACAACGCCTCCTCGCGTGAAGCAGCCCCGACATACAAACGGCCTCGGTGGAACACCGGCGTGGCGGTCACCGAAGATGCTGGATGTTCGTCCGGGCGCATCTTCCACAGTTGCTTCCCGGTCGCCGCATCCAGCGCATAGACGAAGCCGGCTGAATCGCTAAAGAACGCCGCTGGCTTTCCCGCGGCCTCGCCGATCGTGATGCCCGACCGCACCTGCGCCTGGACGGTCGTGGCCCAGTGCACGCAGCCGGTCGCCGCGCTGAGCGAGTAAAGGCTGCCATCCTGCCCGCCTGCAAAAACGCGGCCGCGGTACACGGCAGGCTGCGAGCGAAGCGTGGTGGTGTCCGAGAAGGCGAATGCCCATTTGAGCTTCAGCCGCGGCACATCTTCGGCGCGCAGGCCTGCCTCTTTGGCGCTTTGAAAACGCGTATTGGCCAGCCCGCCGCCCCAACTGGTCCAGCCCGGCCCGTCATTCCAGCCGGCGCCCGCCGGACACGGATTGGCAATCTCGTCCCGCTTGCGCTCCAGCGTCACGGCCGTTCCCAAAAAGGTGGCGATGCGGATACGTTCGTCCGCCGAAAGCGGCGCCGCCTGGGCCTTCATGACTCCGCTTTCGAGCGTTCGCTGAATCGCCGCCGGAGTCATCGCCTTCAGCACAGAAACTTGCGGAATCCGCCCATCCGCGCCCGCCGCCGAATCGTGGCACGAGGCGCAGTGCTTCTGAAAGAGCTGCGTGGCGTACGGATCCTCGGCCGCGGCCGCCAATAATGGTGCCATCAGGAAAAGCCAGCAGAGTTTCATTGTGATTCCGCTCCGGTGCCTGGTAGGCGTGTATCCAGGGAGTATATCGTAAATAAGAGAACTGCCAGCCATGCGAATCGCCGCCATCTACGACATTCACGGCAACCTCCCGGCGCTCGAAGCCGTGCTCGATGAGATCCGTCTGGCGCAGGTGGACTTGGTGGTCGTGGGGGGTGATGTGATTCCCGGGCCGATGCCGTGCGAAACGCTCGCCTCCGTGCTGAGCCTGGGCGTTCCAACACAATTTCTCTACGGCAACTGCGAAGTCGCGGTGCTGGAGCAATTGGCGGGACGGGATCCGGCCGGCGTCCCCGAACCGTTTCGGCCGATCATCCGCTGGACCGCCCAGCAAATCGCTGAATATCGCACGGCGATAGCCGCTTGGCCGAAAACCATTACGCTTCGAGTTCCGGACCTTGGGAACGTGCTCTTCTGCCATGGCACGCCTCGAAACGAAGACGAAGTGTTCACGCGCGCGACTCCCGAACACCGTCTGCTTCCTGTTTTTGATGCGGTCGATGCGGATCTCGTCGTTTGCGGTCACACCCACATGCAGTTTGATCGCGTGATCGGCAATCGCCGGGTGGTGAACGCCGGCAGCGTTGGAATGCCATTCGGAGAACCCGGCGCCTATTGGCTTCTCCTCGGACCCGGCGTCCAGCTTCGGCGGACGCCCTACGATCTTGCGAAAGCCGCCCGCCGTATTTCCGAGACGGACTATCCGGGAGCCGCCGACTTTGCGGCGCAGAATGTCTTACAACCACCAACTGAGGCGGCGATGCTCGAAGTGTTCGCGCGCGCCGAGGTGAAGTGAGCGCGTCAACCGTGCCGGGACCCGGGTCCGACACGGGGCGATCTCGTTCACTGGCCCGGTGCGATCCAGGCCTCGCCCTCGCCGTCATCTTTACGGTTGTCTACGCGTGTTTCCTCACCCGCAATTACTACTGGGACGGCCTTTCCTTCGCCATCGACATCGAACGCGTGCAATCGTGGCGCGACCTCCTCAACGTCCATCATCTGCTTTACAACCTCATCGGTTACGGAGAATACCTGCTGCTCGGCCGGAGCGTGCGCGCCCTCTATCTGATGCAGTGGACCAACTGCCTGGCCGGCGGCGTGCTCATCTGGCTCGCCTACCGGCTGTTGCGATCGCTCGGCGTGCCTGCCCCCAACAGCGCCGCGTGCGTCGCCATCGTCGCCACGGCCGCGACCTTCTGGAAATTTGCCACCGACGCCGATTCGTACATCCTGGCAAACCTCTTCCTAGTGGCTGCCTGTCTCGCGGTCCCGCGCGCACCGGCTCGTGGAGCATTGCTGCACGTCTCCGCCATGATGATGCACCAGCTCGCCGCGCTATTCTTCCCCGTTGCCCTGGTTTTGCTTTGGCGCCATCACCGCGAGCGCTTCTGGAGAGCCGCTCTGGCCTACACGGCGGTCTCGGCGGGCCTCACCCTCGCGCTCTACCGCATCGCCTATCCGCTCGCGACTCAGAAACCCCCGGTCACTTTTTCGGGTTGGCTCACGTTTCACGCCCAGGTGCCGTTCAGCTTCGACTTCGCGGCTTCCGTCCGCTGGCTGGCGTTGGGAACCGCGCGATTGTTCGCCGGCGGAAAATTCGAGCCGGTTGCATATGTGGCTGCGCCGGTTTCAATGGCGCTGTTGCTGTGGGGAGCGGTGCAATTCGTGAGAAATCGCCACCGCCTCCTGCCGCTGCTCTCAGCATGGCCGCTGCTTCTATGGGCAGGTGTGTACGTCGCGTTCCTGTTGATCTGGGAACCGTACAACACGTTCTACCGGCTGTTCTACCTGATACCCCTGGTCGCGCTGCTCGCGGTCGCGACGCGAGCTTTCCCGGCGCGGCCTCTCGCCTTACTCGCAGCCGCCCTGCTGTGCTGGAACTTCGCCGCCTACATCTATCCGAATTCGCGCGCCGGCCGGAACCCGCTGCTGCGGATCGCGCTGGCGCATCAGAAGGAGTGGCCGGCCGGCACCGGCATCGTCTTCGCCGACCCGGTTCCCGACCTGTGGACCATCATTTATTTCAACCCGCAGGTTTTGTGGATTCCCGTCGAGCAGCCCAACCCGGCTCGCGTCGCCGAAGCCGCGGCTTTTTGCGCGCGGCGCGGCGGCAAGCTCTATCTCGACTGGACCTACCTGAACCGCGCCGGCCGTCGGGCGCCGGGATTTTATTTCGAGCCGGTGCCACCGCCGGAACCTACACCGGCTCAATCGACAGTTCGTCGCCCGGCTGCGTCCCGGTCTCCTTAACCGTGCCCGCCGGCAGCTCGAGAATCGAGTCCGCGGTAAAGCAAGCCGAAACCCGCCACGGCGGTACCGCATGCCTTACCTTGCGAACCTTCTTCTGCCTGTCGAGATACACCAGGTCGATGGCGAATTTCATGAAGAAAGTGTGGACCGATTCGCAGGGAAGGATCCACAAGCCTTCGCCCGTTTCGAGTCGCTGATGCTTGAGCAGCCCGGTTCGCCGCTTAGCGCTGGTGTCGGCCACCTCGGCGCGCGTGGCCAATACCGTGTTCCGGGTCTGGTTGCGAACGCGGACGGCCAAGACTTACGCGCCGGCTTTGCGCGACGCGCCGGCAAGGTGCGTCTCGAGAAACGCCAGGGTCAGCGGCCACGCCTGCGAAGCCGCCGCCGGATTGTAGCTGGCCCGCGCGTCGCAGAAGAAGCCGTGGTCGGCTTCGGAGAACACCACGTTCACATACGGCTTCCCGGCCGCGATCGCCGCGTTTTCCACTGCGACTACAGCGTCATGTCCGATGTGTCCGTCTTTGCCGCCCCAAAAATACATCACCGGCGCTTTCAATTCATTGAAGCGATCGGTGAGGCTGGGGAACATGCCGCCCGGCGCGATGCCGCCGCCGTAATAAGAAACCGCGCACGCCAGCGGCGTGGTGATCGCGGCCAGGCACGCCGTACGCCCGCCCATGCAATACCCGATCGCCCCGATCGCCTGCCCTTTCGCTTCTTTCTGGAGCCACTGGAACGCGGCCTGCCCGTCGGCCGTCAAGCCGGCGTCGGTCAGCTTCTGCATGTGCGGCACAACCGCCGGAAAATCCGTATAGCTGCCCTCGAATCCAGGTGCGGTCCGGTGAAACAGCTCCGGCGCGATCGCCAGGTAGCCCTGCCCGGCGAAGCGTTCCGTGACGTCGCGGATATGCGAGTTGACGCCGAAGGCTTCCTGGAAAACGATCAGTCCTGCGCGGACGTTTCCCGCCGGACGCGCGACATAAGCACGCATCGACGTGCCGTCGCTCACAGACAAGGTGACGTATTCGGTTTGAGCGCTCATAGGTATCTAGTGTCCCACGAACGCTAGTGGGACAGATCTCCAGCTTGCCGGGGAGGGCGCGACTCGTGGGCTAACATACAGGGATGCCGGCCAACCTCGGCTTCACAGCCTGTGGCCATGGGCCCATCCGTGTCCTCGTTCTGCACGATTGGTTCTGTGACCATTCCAGTTGGGACGCGGCGCTCCCCTATTTGACGGCGGGGCGCTTCACATACGTGTTCGCCGATTTAAGAGGATACGGCGCTTCTCGTGCCTTGGAAGGCGAGTGCACGCTCGACGAAGCGGCCGGCGATGCCATCGCACTTGCTGACAACCTGGGCTGGACGCAATTTTCCCTGGTTGGCCATTCAATGAGCGGTCTGGTTGTGCAACGAATCATGCAAGTCGCGCCGAATCGGATCGAGCGCGTGGTGGCGATCACTCCAGTGCCTCCCGCCGGTGTGGGGCTCGATCAGCAGACGGTCGACCTCTTCCGCTCGATCGCATTGGCCAACGATGAGGAAAGGTATCGGGCGATCGGTCCGATGTGGGGTACGCGCTTGTCGGACACCTGGATCCGGTATAAACTTCAGCGGTGGCGCGAGACCGCCACTCCCGCAGCGGTGGCCAAATACGTAGAACTCTGGGGACGTTCCGCCATCTCGGAAGGGGCGCGCGGAGTTGAAATACCCATGCTGATCGTCGCGTGCGCGCAGGATGCGCCGCCCTTCCAGGCTGCCGCTTTGGAGGCCTCCATGCTGCCGTACTATTCCAATGCGGAATTGATCTCGCTCGGCGAGAGCGGGCATTATCCGATGCAGGAACAACCACCCGCACTGGCGGCTGCGATTGAACGGTTTCTGGGGGAATGCGGGTAAGACGGGGCAGTCCGGAGAACCCGGTTGCGGGTCCCCGGCTGCCCCACTCGGTCAATGCGCTTGCGTCTGTTTCAGCTTTTCGCGCTGCTCTTTGAGCACCGCTTTGCGGCTGAGCTTGATTTTGTTGCCTTCGAGCGCCAGCACCTTCACCAGGATCTGGTCGCCCTCCTTCAACTCATCGCGCACGTCGCGGATGCGGTTCTCGGCGATCTCGCTGATGTGCAGCAGGCCGTCGGTGCCTGGAAAGATCTCGACGAACGCTCCGAAATCCACCAACCGCACCACCTTGCCCAGATACGTCTTGCCGACCTCGGCAGTCGCCGTGATGTCGGTGATAATCTGAATCGCCTTGTTGGCGGAAGCTTCATCGGCCGACGCGACGTGCACCGTGCCATCGTCTTCCACGTCGATCTTCACGCCGGTCTGCTCGATGATCCCGCGGATCACCTTGCCGCCGGGCCCAATGACGTCGCGGATTTTATCGGTCGGAATATGCAGGGTGTAAATGCGAGGCGCGTATTGTGAAATGTTGGTCTTGGGCTTGGGCATCGCCTGTTCCATCTTGTCGATGATGAACAGCCGGCCGCGCCGCGCCTGTTCCAGCGCTTCCTTCAGGATGGCGGTGGTGACGCTCGGGACCTTGATATCCATCTGCAGGCCCGTGATGCCGTCGCGCGTCCCGGCGACTTTGAAATCCATGTCGCCGTAATGGTCTTCGGCGCCCGCAATGTCGGTCAGGACGGCGTAATCTTTGCCTTCCATCACCAGCCCCATCGCGATGCCGCCCACGTGCGCTGCCAGCGGCGCGCCCGCGTCCATCAAAGCCAGCGAAGCGCCGCAGACCGTCGCCTGCGAGCTCGATCCGTTGGATTCCAAAATATCGCTCACTACGCGCATGGTGTAGGGGAAGACATCTTCGCCCGGAATCAGCGCCGTCAGCGACCGCTCCGCCAGCGCGCCGTGGCCGATTTCACGCCGGCCGGGGCCGCGCATGAATCCGACTTCGCCCACGCTGAACGGCGGGAAATTGTAATGCAGCATGAACCGCTTGGTGGCTTCGCCCGGTTCGAGCAGCTCGATGCGCTGCTCGTCTTCCTTGGTGCCCAGCGTCACCGTCACCAGGGCCTGCGTCTCGCCGCGCGTGAACAGCGCCGAGCCGTGGACTCGCGGCAGCACCCCGGTTTCGATCGTGATCTGCCGGATTTCATCGAACGAGCGGCCATCCGGACGCCGGTGATTCTTCAGCATCTCGTCGCGGAAAATGCGCTCCATGAGCGCGTCGTAGCACTTGCCGGCTTCGTCCTGCTTCTCTTCCGGCTGCGCTTCTACGACCTTCGCCTTGAGGGCGTCGACCCGCGCGTAGCTGTCGATTTTGGAGTACTTCTGAGTGTTCAGCGCGTCGGTGAGCTCGATGCGCGCCTGCCGCGAAATATCGCCATACAACGCCTGGTCGAGCGCCGGTGGTGTAAATTCGCGCTTTTTCTTGCCTGCCGCCTTCATCAGCTCGCGGATGCCGGCGGCGATCTTCTTGCAGCATTCGTGGCCGAACTCGATGGCGCCCAGCACCTCGGCTTCGGAGACCTGCTGCGCTCCCGCCTCCACCATCACGATGCCTTCTTCGGTGCCCGCTACGACAATATTCAGCTTCGATTCGCGGCCTTCGGTGTAAGTCGGGTTGGCAATGTATTTGCCATCCTTCATCCCGACCCGCACGCCGCCGAGCACATACGGAAATGGCAGGTCGGAGATGGCCAGCGCCGCCCCGGCTCCGGCGATCGCCAGCGAATTCGGATCCTGTTCCGGGTCCGCCGACAGCACCATCGCAATTACCTGCGTCTCGTTCAAAAATCCTTCGGGAAACAGCGGCCGGATCGGACGGTCGATCAAACGGCTGGTGAGAATTTCTTTTTCCGAGGGACGTCCCTCGCGCTTGATGAAGCCGCCCGGAATCTTTCCGGCGGCATAAGTATATTCACGATAATCCACGGTGAGCGGAAAGAAACCCGCACCCGGTTTGGGCTCATCGGACATGCATGCGGTAACGAGGACAACCGAGTCCCCGGAGCGGACGACGATCGCGCCGTTCGCCTGTTTGGCAATCTTGCCCGTCTCGAGCGTGATTTTACGCCCGTCCAGGTCTACTTCTACTGTGTGAGACATTCTTTCTAAACCTCCAACCTCGCCTTGGCAGCCATTGCGGCCCCCGGCCAGTTAGGGATCGGCGCCATTGTCGGAGCCGTTTGAGACTGGAGTTGACAGGAAAGACGGGCCCGGGAAAACCAAGGCCGTGCGAACCGGCCACCGGGGCCGGATTGGAATGAATTCGGAAACATCGGTTTCCGAAGAATGGACTAACGCCGGATACCGAGCCGCTGGAGAACTACTTTGTAACGCTCAGGGTCCGTATCGCGCAGGTACGTCAGAAGTCGGCGACGCTTGGCAACCAGGGTCAGCAGCCCCTTGCGGGAACCGTTGTCTTTCTTGTGCGTCTGGAAGTGCTCCTGTAGCAGCGACAGGCGCTGGCTGAGCAGGGCAATCTGTACTTCTGGCGACCCCGTGTCGGTCTTGTGGCGCTGATTCTTGGAAAGAACCTGCCGCTTGGTCTCTGTCGCCAGTGCCATTCTAAAGGATCATGCTCCTTGTCTTCTCTAAATCTCGTTTTGGTACCTAGATAGGATACCACAAGCCCCGATCGCTCGTCCCCTCAGTCTGCTACCAGGCTCCTTCCGGGACGCCTCGGTAGAGGCACGCTGGCGGTGCGGCCTCCCGTCAATAAACCTGGAAACAAAACACCTGGTTCGAGCCATCGGGCGAGAGCGAATACTCGCCCTTATCCAGGCTATCGGTGACTTCGATCCTATAGATGTTGTCGGAACTCAGCTTGGTGACATCGATCCGGATCGGCTTGGCCGTCTGCTTTTTCTTGTGGGAGAACAAAACCTCGCGCTCGCCGTTCTTGGATTCCAGCTTGAAAAGCTGCAGCTTGTCGGCGGCTATTTTGTCGGATTGAAACAACAGAATGGGTGAGGACAGCGGCGTCTTCACTGGCGAGGCCGCGCCCTGCACGACATATAAGAGGTCGTCCTTGCGATTTTGCTCGGTGGCCTCCGCGACTTCAGTGGCCAGCAGGCTATCAGCGTGCTTGAGATAGGGAAGATCCGGCTTGGCAGGCCGCGGCCCATCATATTTCTGGCCCATACCGAACGCCGCCGAGGCCAACAACAGCAACAGAACTCTGCGCGTCATACGCGATCTATCTTAACGCTTCGGTCTGAGCCGATTCAGCCCCAAAACGATTTTTGGCTCCCCCGCGCGTTACAGAACTCTTGACGACCATCGGATTTCTTAGTACTGTACTGTTTTCTTATCTGTGCGCCTCCAACACATGGACATCAAATCGCCTTGCCTCTTCAGGGGGGCGGAGGACTGTCGTGACGAGTTCACCGACGCGTTCGATGGCAACCCTGGCTTTTGAATCGCTGAGCACGCGGGAGCTAGTGGTGACGCTGGTTTTGCTGGTGTTGTTTGGCGCGGGCGTGGCGATCCTGCTGCTGGGGCCTCGTAATGAGCTCAAAGGCCGCGGCGGTAATCAGGATTTGCCCATCAAGAGCCTGGGAACGAAACCCATCCAACAGATCGAGCTGGCGCGCAACGAGGCCGATCTCCGTTTGATCCTGCTTAAGGGCAACGCACGGCAAAATGTGACCGATGCACGCGCCGGGAATATCTTCGATACGTTTCTTTTCATTCCGACCTACACTGCCGCGCTGTTGTTGATGGCGCTGCTGGTCGCTCGCGGAGGTGTCCGCGACCAGCGGGAGCTGTTCTGGATCATGGTGATCCTGGTAGCGGTCATCGCCGTGACCGACTGGTCGGAGAACGCCGGCATCGAGCGCACGCTGAACCATATCGACAGCGGGCGGGGGATCCAAGCCGATGATGCGAACTATATTTCCTATCCTTCGATGGTGAAGTGGACCGTCATCGGCCTGGTGTTGTTTGCCTTGGGGATTGCAGCGATCGTCAAGCCGCCGCTGGCCATGCGGTTGTTCGGAATTCTGCTGCTCGTGCTAGGAACGGCTCAACTCTATCAAATGGTGATGTACTTCCGAGAGCGGTTTACGCCCTCTTAGGCCCCGCGGAACGGGCGGTGCGCCACCGGGCGCAATGGGGGATTCACATGGGAAAGCTTTCCTGGCGCGCCAAGAGGACCGGCGCTATCGAAGCCGAATCGCTGCGGGCCGACTTCAAAGCAGTTTTCGCGGACGAACTCGATCGGATCCAGCGGTGGCGCCAAAACCGGAAAGTTCCTCCAGACGGAGTGATTGTCGATCGAGACCACCCCGTTTCCAGCGCCGACGCCATGGATCTGGTTGGCGTGGCTTTTTCGGGCGGAGGCATCCGGAGCGCGACGTTTAATCTGGGCGTCCTGCAAGCCTTGGCGAAGCTGAAGATTCTTCGGCACGTCGATTATCTCTCGACGGTCTCCGGTGGCGGCTACATCGGAAGCTGGTTGAACGCCATGATCCAGCGGTCGGCAGGCGGAATCGCCGACGTCGAAGCCGGGCTGAATCCCGAGAATCAAAAAACCAACTCTCTGCCGCAAAAAGCCATCGCCTATCTGCGCAGCTATAGCAACTATCTCACTCCGAAAGTCGGCCTTTTGAGCGCCGATACGTGGTCACTCGCCGCTATCTGGTTTCGGAATACGCTCCTCAATCTCACGATCCTGGTGGCCGGTGTGGCCGCCCTGATTCTGGCCGCCCGGCTGGCCGGCAAGGGCCTGGATGCGGCGGGCACAGCGTTTGATGCCATAAGAAAGACAGATCCGGCCGCCCATCCCAGTTGGTGGATTTTCGCCGGTACGGCCGTGTTCCTGCTGATCGCAGCCGTCTTCCTTGGACTCAATATTGGAGAGCGCCTGCGGTCCCGCCACCGCAACGACAAATGGGTGCAACTCCTCGTCGTGTGTCCCGGATTGATTGCCAGCCTGTTTCTCACGGTTCTGATTCGCGACCGCCAAATCCAAGAGGTTGTTTTGACCGGCCTCGGCCTGAGCATTCTTTTCGTGATTTTTGAAGAATTATCGCGGTTCCGTCAGTGCTTCACCGCCCAGCACTATGACAATCCGCTGGCGCCGCTCTTCGCCGTGGTTCTGCAGATTGTCGTCGCGCTGACCTCCGGATACGGCGCCGCGTGGATGTTCTACGGGATCTCGGAATTAATGGACAGCGCCCTCGGAAAGGACTCCACACCTTGGCTGCTGGTCACAGTCACCCCGCCGCTGATCCTGGCCGTTCTCAGTCTGGCCGTCATTCTCAATATCGGGCTCATGGGGCGCGACATCCCCGACGAGGTCCGGGAGTGGGCCGGCCGCCTGGGCGCGTGGGTCTCCATCTACGGACTGGGCTGGCTGCTGTTTTTCGCCGCGGCGATTTACGGTCCGGGCGCGCTCCAATCCGCCTGGTCCTGGGCACGGTACACCATCTCGGGCGCGTGGATCCTGGCGACGCTCGGGAGCCTGTTCGGCGGCAAGAGTTCGAAGACCGACGGCTCCCCGGTTGGTAAGTCTGGGATTTCCCCGGCACTCGATGTAGCCATCCGCATCGGCCCTTATATCTTCATGGCCGGATTTGTGGTTCTCATCGCCCTGGGTCTGCACGCGCTCACCAGTACGTGTCCGCCTCGCCAAGCGACCCCGCCTCGCCCAACCAGTGCCACGTTTGTGCAGATAACCGCGCCCACGTCGAAAGTGAGCGTCACCGTGGATCCACAGGCGCCCGGGGCTCAGACCTCGGTATGGGATCAATATTGGAGCGAGATGCAATGCGAGCAAGTGCTTTCGATGACCGGGTCTGATTGGTACCGCGGCTTGTTCGATCTGTGGTTGGCCGGCATTGCGGTAACCCTGTTGATGTCGTGGCGGATCGACATCAACGAATTTTCGCTTCACCACTTTTACAAGAACCGTCTGGTGCGTTGTTATCTCGGGGCGTCGCGCGAGCAGAGCCAGCGCCGCCCGAATCCGTTTACCAAGTTCGATCCGAAAGACGACTTGGCGCTGAACGATCTCGCTCACGACGATTTCAGCGGGCCTCTCCCGATCGTGAATGCGACCCTCAACCTCAGCGACGGGCGTAATCTCGCCTGGCAGGAGCGAAAGGGGGCTTCGTTCATCTTCACCCCTCTGTATTCGGGGTACGACACCGGCCGCAGCAACTCCGGAACTTCGGTCAGCCGCCGGATGCGGCTCGGCGCCGATGCGCCACACGCGGGCTACTTTCCGACTCGTTACGTGTCCAAGACGGAAACCGGCGGCATCCATCTGGGCACGGCCGTCGCCATCTCGGGGGCAGCCGCCAATCCCAATCAGGGCTTCCACACCTCGACCGCCGTGGCGTTCCTGATGACGGTGTTCGACGTACGCTTGGGCTGGTGGTTGGGTAACCCTACGCGGCGGCACGCCACCTGGAGCAGCCCCGCCTTCGGGTTGCCGTACACCGTTGCCGAACTGTTCGGAACCACCAATACCAAAAGCGAATTCGTGAATCTCTCCGACGGCGGGCATTTCGACAACATGGGCCTGTATGAATTGGTTCGCCGGCGCTGCCGCTACATTATCGTGTGCGACGCCGAACAAGATGAGACCCTTTCGTTTGGCGGCATCGCCAGCGCCATCCGCATGTGCCGCACCGATTTCGGCGTAGAAATCACCATCGACCTGTCAACGCTGGAACGAACTCCCGACAACCGGCCGGAGAGCTTTTCGGCACGGAATTTCGCGGTCGGCGAGATTGATTACGGGCCGGGCGTTGTGGGCAAGCTCATCTACCTCAAATCGTCGCTGACCGGCAAGGAGCCGGCCGATGTGCTGGGGTATCACAAGCGCGTCGCGCAGTTCCCCCACGAGTCCACCGCCGACCAATGGTTCAGCGAATCGCAATTCGAAAGCTATCGCAGGCTCGGCCAATTCATCGGAGAGACGGCATTTGGGACTCTTCCACCGATTGACGCGGGGAAACGCCAATTCTTCAGTGCCCTGCAGTGACCGCCTCGGCGGCCAGCAGGCTATCAGCGTGCTTGAGATAGAGGAGATCCGGTTTTGCTGTTATCATAAAAGATGATAAGCAGATCTGAAAAGTTGGTCTCGGGTCTCTTATTCTTTGGGCTGGCCGCAGCACTGGAGGCCGGAACGGCAAGCGCGCCGGCCAAGATCCCCGAGGACTTCCCCAAAGATTTTCCGGTCTACCAGGACGCCACCGTGAAGAGCTACGGGCCGATGGTCCCGGCCAATCCGGCCCTCGGCAAGATTCTCGTCCTGCAGACGGCGGATTCCAAGGGTGCGGTGTTGGAGTTCTATCGAAAGGAACTGCCGCCGCAAGGCTGGACAGTGGAAAAACCCGTCGCTGACTGCCCCGATTCGTTGACGGCGCACAAGGACAATCGCCGCATCAGTGTCAGCGTTTTGGATTCGCAGTCCGGCGGAAAGCCTGTAACGCTGGTCCAGCTCGGAGTAAATGGAAGTCAATGACTCGCGGCACGACACGATTCTTCGTCGGACACCGCGTGTAAATCCTTGTTCCCGATCGGAACGCGCTACTGCCCCTTCGCCGGCGCGGGCTCGCGGCCGCGCTGGGTCAGCTTCTCACCGCTCGGCAGGGTGATGGAAACAAACAGCCCGCCGGGCTCTCCAGTGAGAAGCGGGTCTGCCACGACGGTGACCTTGTCGCCCGGCTTGACGTCGGTCTTCTTCCAGCCGGCGCGAGCCAGGTATCCCGGCGCCGTCATCTCGATGTTCCAGGTCACGGCCTCGCCGCCCTTGCCCGGCGCCTCCATCTCGATATAGCAATGAGGATTCTGCCAACTGAAGTTCTTGACCACGCCCGTCAGCGTCACCGGGTTCTTGCGATCGAAGCCGGCCATCGAGTGATGCGCGGCAGCGGGAATGGCTACCAAACAAAAAATTCCCAGGTAAGCAGCGGCCAGTTTCTTCATATGATTCCTCCTTCGGCTCCTAGCGCGTGCCTCGATCCGACTCAGTGCTCAAAAGGTGCTGATTCAGGTCCGGCAGGCACTCCGCCTCGGTAATTTCCTGATCGTCCACCCGCTTCCAGCGTTTGGTCCATTTCCATTCGCCTTCCCAGCTCTTCGGATCCGTCATGCTGTACTGAATCTCCAGCGTTGCGCCCTTGTCCAGCATCCGCATTCGCTCCACAACGTGCAGCGCATCGCTGGCCGGAATGCCGGTATCAACCCAGTGATGGTCGTTGACGAAACCGACGGTATCGACCACCAATGTGTCGCCCTCCCACTGTCCGATCGATTCTCCGTTGAAGCTGGCGATGATCACGTCCGGATCGGTGTGCTTGCGGCCGTCCAGGTAGACGATTCGCACGGCGTTCATGAATCCGCTGATCATGTAAATCACGGTCGGCTTTTGGACCATCGCGATCGGCCAGACTCTCGTCATGATGATCGGCAATCCGGCGGGCCAGCAATGGCCGATGTCATCTTTATACGATTTGCCTTCCGCGACGGCTTTCTTGTTGGCGTCATACTCGGCCTGAGCGGACGGCGTGAGTTTAAAACCCGGTGGCGGACTGAACTGCCAGGGATTGTTCGGCCCCATCGCGTGCAGCCATGTGCCCGTGACGTCGAACGGAGGCTTTGGGGATGGTTTGTTCAGTTTTGCCGGAGCCAGGGCGCCCACGGGGACTCCGTTCGCATCGAGAGGCGCAGGAGCCTGCGCCAACGCGGCCGCCGCGCACATTGCCGTTAGGGCGGCGGTCATGAGCCGAGATTGCCTTATCATGCCAAACCTCATTTGTCGTGTAGTTTCATATGGACAACGCCCTTTTCATCCACATATTCGCGGTTGTTGTCGCAGACAAACTCCGCCATTTCGTAATTCGGGACAGACGTGTAGTGCAGAGCGTAAGTGACCGCCTTGTCCAGCACCAGGGGGTCTTCGATGGTGATCTCGTCCTGGAGCGCATCGGGAGAAGTCCGGCGGATCCGTTCCGAGATCCGCATCTTCTCGCTGTGCGGCATGTCCTGATACCCATGCACCGACTCTTTGATGCCAATCGTATCCACAACCAGCGCGTCGCCTTCGAAATGTCCCACCGAGTGGCCGTAGTAGCCGGGATCGACATCGTCGAGCGAGAGCTGCGTTTTCCCGAGATAAATCCGCCGCACCTCACTGAAGGCCTCTCCGATGATCGTCACCTGACGCGCTGTCTGGATCACTTCCATCGGATACACCGCCACCTGCATCATGGTCGGCATGCCGTAGGGTTCGCACAATCCCCGCGTGGCCAGTTGTTCGCCGCGCGCGGCGGCTTCCCGTTGCCTGGCGCGCAGCGCCTCGTAGCGTTCTTTATAAGGAGATTTCAGGGCCAGCGGAGCGGGCGCAGGCCCTCCGCGTCCCCGGCCCATAGCTGGCCTCCAGACGCCGGACAGGTCCGGCGGCCCAGTGGAAATCGCCGATTGCCCGGATAAAATCTGCGCGGCCGCCAACAACAGCGCCGCGCGCGCGACGGTGTCCACTCCCGCCGCCATCTACCGCGCCTCTCTTCCCGGACCGTTCCCGAGTTTCCGGTTATCCGGCAAATTCGCCTGCACCAGAAGGCCGCCCGGATTTCCATTCTTCAAAGGGTTGATGAGGAGCGTCACCTTCTCGCCGGGCGTGAGCGTTTTGTGCGTCCAGCCGCTGCTTCGCAAAATGCTCGGACTGCCCAGTTCGATACTCCAGTGCTTCGTCGCGCCCCCTTCTTCGGGAACGTCAATCTCAATGTAGACGTGCGGGTTGGTCCATTCGAACGACGTGACCGAGCCGGTGAGCGTAATTTGTTTGGTCGTGTCGAACATAACGAAAGAGTGGTGTGCCAGCCCGGAAACCGCGGTTAGCAGTAGAGCAGCAACCAAACCCGACCCCGATCTCACGCGCATCGATTTTCTCCTTGGCTCTGTCCGCGTGGCGCAAATTCATGCGCCCGTCAATGTCCTTTGGTTATCCCGGAACGCGCGTGGCTTGTCAAGCAGAACGCGGCGCTTCTCCGCGTGAACAGTCAGTGACACGCGCCGCCGCGCCATTCCTCCTCGAGCACCGCATATAAATAGCTGCTCTTCCATTCGCCGTGAATTTTCAGGTTTTTGACCAGAAAACCCTCTTTCCGCATCCCCGCTTTTTCCAGAACACGCGAGGACGCCGGGTTCTCAGGCAGGCAGCTCGCCCAAATCCGGTGAAGGCCGAGCTCGCCAAACCCGATTTCGAGCAGCTTTTGCGCGGCTTGGGTGGCGACTCCTTTTCCCCACCAGCCCGGATCCACCAGATACCACATCTCGCCTTCTTCCGCGCCGCGAAGGATGACCACGCCGCACAGGCCCAACAAAGCGCCGGCCTGCGAATCGATCATCGCCCGCACGACCGATCGCCACGGTGCCGAGGGCGATTCCTCAATCGCATCCTGAAGGAATTTCTCGCTCTCCTCCCGCGAGCACACGGGCAGCAACATGTAGCGCACTACATCCAGTCGCGAAAGGAGAGCATGGATCGCGTCCAGATCGCCTGGCTGGAGTTTCCGCAGTTGGACCATCGTTCGCGCCAACCGGCTATTTCTGGCCGATATGCCGCTGGTCTTTTTCGTTCTCCAGGCAGACGTAATCGAGCAGATCGGTGTCCGGCTTCAGGTTCTGATGCAGCGTAACCGTCCAGGGCGCCGTGTAGGCTTTCGGATCGTCCACCGTGATCTCGATCTCCAGCTTGCCGTAATTCACGCGACGATACCGCTCGATCACCTTTCCGGTTTCCGTCAGAGGACTGCCCTTGCGGTCGAGCCATGTGCCGTCGCGAAATCCGGAAGTGGTGACCACCAGGCGGTCGCCGTCCCAGCGGCCGGTCGAATATCCGTTCCAGGTCGGCTGCGGATCGTCCGGCGACGGACGGCCGTCGGTGAAGATCTGCCGGTACATGGCGTTGCGTTCGTTCAGAATCAGGATCAGCGCCGGTGTCTGCACCATCTTCCGGTATAACGGATCGGTGTGCATCTTGAGAACGCCCCCGGGCAAACACTTCGACGTGGGGTCGCCCTGGCCCCGCGTCTCGCCGCGCTGCTTCACCAGCGCCGCCGCCCACGGCTGATAGGGCAACCCGCCCTTGAGGGCCCAGCCGATATCCCAAAACTCCTGCGGCGTGAGCATATCGTCGCAGTTGTAGGGCGGGCACGGCCGGTTTTCCTCGTCCACCCAGACGCCCGACAGGTCCGGCTTGCCATTGCCCGCGCGCGGCCCCGGCGCATTCAGATTCGGGGCGCCATCCGGCAGCCGCGGCACACCGGGCGTCGGATATTGCAGCCATTGCGCGCCCGCCGGCAGCGCCAAAAGCCACCAGAGGATGACCGCGCCGATTCGCATGCTCCCATCATACATGTGGGGCATGCTTTCGCTCGCCCACTCAGAGGGCTTATGGAATGCAGCTTTTTGCGTTGGAGCGCGCCAGCGTCGCCTGCGCGTTCTGCAAAGTGATTCCACCAAGTGAGAGCCGCCCGGCAAACAGGCTGAGGAAGCGGCCGTACTTTTCCAGCGCCGCCGAATCCCAACCGGCCACCGCGTCTTGCAGAGCTTGACGGGTGGAGGGCGACAACAGCTCGACACGTCCCACGAAGACGCGCGTGGTTTCGTCAGGCGCCGGAGTGAGATTCAGCGGGAGAATTGAATCCACCTCGTGGCTCGGCATGATGTACAAAACGCGCGTCCCTTCTTCGAACCACGAGTCGCGCCACGTCTCGACCATCGCCGCGGCCTCTTTGGGATACAGCCCGAATCCTTCGAGCTCGGCGATGAGATCCTGCCGCAGCTGGTCGAAGCCCGCGGTCAGGGCCGGCGGGTCCAACGTCACGCGGTCCTGGATCCCCCGAACCAAGCGGTAGCCCATCTTTCCACCGTGGCTGTCGAAGAGAATCGCCAGTGGAATCGGCTCCGGCCCGGCGTTGCGGATCTCGAGCTTGCCATCGCTTTCGTACCGCGGCCGGAGCGGCGGCGGAAAGGTTCCCACGCCGCGATAAAAGATGAGCTTTTCCTGTTCATTTCCGATGCGCAGCGGCGCCGCGTCGGTCTGGCGCGCGGCATAGTAGCGGCTGGCGCCGACGGTTGTGGGAAATTCCAGGTTTTCTCCAGGCAACACATGGACGCTGCTCCATTCGATGCTCCCGTTCCGATACACAGGCCCCACCGATTTAAAGGAAGGCGAAACCTTCGAGGCCTGCGGGTACCATTCCGTGATGACTCCCTGCGGAAAATCGACATGGACATTGAACGTCAGCGCGCGCGGCGAGTAAAAGTAGAGAACCGGCGTCTCCATGCGTACCAGGCCGGAAATTTGCCACTTGGCAAAACCGCGGGGCTGGTGATCGACGAAGCAGGGCAGATCGGGAGCCCCGAATATAGGCGCCCATTCGACGGGCTCGCCGTCATCGCCGGCAACCGAAGTGAATGTGCCCCATTCATGCACAGCCACCGGAGCGTTCGGACCGTTGAGTTCAGCGGCGCTGACAGCGAGCGTCGCCACAGTAACAAGGGCGGCCACTTTCATTTCGGACCTCCGGTTGATTCATTCAATGCATTCTGAACTTCGGCTTCGGTGGCAAAGCGCGGCAGAAGTTTTATCGCGTCGCGGACATAGACTGATCCCCAAAACGGCACGATCGCACCCGCTTGCGCCTTTCCGCAGGTTGCTCTGAGGTTCGCGATCCACGCGCCGTTCAGCGGTCCCGTCAGCCCCACGGCGTAAACTCCCGCAGTTGCGGCCGGCGTAACCTGCAGCGGAACGGATTTCCGCGCTCCCCCCGCCGTGCCCTCTCCGGTTCCACTCAGGGTCGCCTTGGAAACATCGGCGCAGTTCTCCAGCCGCACGGCCAGCCCGGCGGTCTTCATGCGCGGAACATTGGCTGCAATCGGATTCCCGATGGTCAACGTGAATTCGGCGGCCGCGAGCGGCGACAACCCGGCGATTGCCAGCACAACGAGTCTCACCATTTCCATGCCAGATCCTCCCTCCAGTGTTTGAGCGTTGGCGCGTCGAGCTGCAATGCCTTGTCGGGCGAAACACCGCTCGGAAGCGGCGACAGCGCGACCATGCGATCGTAGACTCGTCGGCGATCGGTGGCATCGACGCGCGAGAGCAGATGCCACAGCGTGAGCGTGTCGCGCACGCGCGCCGAGTGCAGTACGGTTTCGAGGCCGGTCCCATGCGTGCCGGAATCGATCTCACTCAGCGCTTGTTTGAACGAATCCGCGGCATCGTCGAAAAACGGCGTTCCCGGGCCGAGCTTGGCGCGCGTCCGGCAGCTTGCGCCCGCCGGCACCAGCGATTCCCGCCCGTGCCATTCCAGCGAAACCGAACCCAACGTCACGTGCATCAACCCGTTGCCTGCATCGTCGACGTCCATCGTGTAGGCGCAGCCCAGGTCGACCGCCGTGCTCGCCGAGGTGTCCACGAAGAACAGCCGCGGCGGAGCCGAGACGCTGGCGCTGATGCGCCCGCGCGCCAAAGCCAAACGGTGCTCGGCCGGCCGCGCTGCCACCAACCGCACGCGCGAGTTCGAATCCACCTCCACCGTGCCGATCGCGCCCACGCGAATCATCGCTTTCGAAGACGCGTCCGTTTCGAGCCACTGCCCTTCTGCCATGAACCCGGTCCCGCCGAGCCGTTGCGCGCCGACCGACGGCGCCCCCTCGACACGCACCACTTCCCAGCGCGGCTTCAACCGATGAGTCGACGTCCAATACACCGCCGCTGCGACGAGAACCATCGCGAATGCCGCCGCCAGCTGCCACCACCGAAATCGCGCAACCCGTGGCGGCTCGCCCGCATTCAACGCCGCTTCGATCGACACCCAGACCGACTCCGGCGCTTCTACCAGCGGCAAATCGCGCATCGGATCGTCGGCCGGCGGCTGGTGCTTGCGGAAAATCATGCGTTTCGCAAGGCCTCCAGCTTCGAAGCCAGCAGCTTCTGCGCGCGGTTCAGGCGCGAAGCCACCGTCCCCATCGAACAGCGGAGCACGCGCGCCATCTCGTCGTAAGAGAGCTCGTCGAAGTAGCGCAAAAGGATTGCCAGACGAAAATTGGGTGGCAACGCCGAGAGCGCCTCTTGCACCAATCGCGCCCGCTGGGCCCGGACCAGATCTTCTTCTTGCGACGCCGAACCAGGCAGCGAATCGACCAGCACTTCCGGGGCGACGCGCGCCTCTCGCGCCCGGGCACGCCGCGCGCCATCGATACAGGTATTGGCCACCAGCCGATAAAGCCACGTGGAGAAATCCGCGTTTCCCCGAAACTGCCCGATGGTGGTCATGAGTTTTAGAAACACTTGCTGTGTGGCATCCGCTGCCGCCGTAATGGCAGATGGAATACACTTTGTCTTTATAGGCGTCATAGAGCGCACGGAAGGGTTCCCTTTCGCCACGCCGGCACCCGTCGATCATGTCCGCGGTGATCTCGCGCTCGGTCAGGCTAACCACCGTAGCATTAGACGCTGCCACGGCCGGCTTTCTTCCCCACTGAAAAAAGGGGACTGACAACTTTTCCGCCAGCGCAACTCATGGCCTTTACGTTGGAGCGGGGTGCGGAAAAGGTGTCTGTCCTCTTTTTTCCTGCGTTGGGGCTTGGTGCGAAAAGTCCCCTTTTTTCAGAAGACGATCAGATCACGTGATAGTACCCGTCGCGCTCGAGCACTTCGACCGGAATCCCAAACAAATGCGACAGCGTCTCGGAGTGAAACACCTGGTCCTTGGGGCCGTCGCAAAAAACCCGCCCGTTGCGGATCAACACCACCCGTCCCATCTCCGGAATGATGTCGGGCAGGTGATGCGTCACCATGATCAGGCTGATACCGGCCCGCGCCAGCTTGCGAAAAATCTCGCGCAGCTCGTGGGTGGCGTGCAGGTCGAGACTGGTGGTGGGCTCATCCAGCACCAGCGCCTGCGGATCATGCACCAGCGCGCGGCCGATCAGAATACGGCGCGCCTCGCCCGAGGACAGCTCGTTCGTATTGCGCTCCGCCAGGTGCGTGATTTCGAGCAGCTCCATCACTTCGCGCGCCTTTTGCTCCATCTCAGGCGTGACGTTGTGATTCGGCCAGATTCCCACACTGCCGAAGAAGCCGGAGAGCACGATCTCGTAGCCCGAGTAGTCGCGCGTGCACATCTGCATCCAGTCGTTCGACACCAGCCCCAGATGATTGCGCAGCTCGAACAGGTGCCAGCGGTCGCGGCCGAGGATGCGCAGCGACCACGGTTCCGATTTCAGTAACGGGTAGAGTTCCCGGGAAATCACTTTGATGAGCGTCGATTTCCCCGATCCGTTCGGCCCCAGGATGGCGACATGCTCGCCCTGCGCGATCGACAGGCTGACTCCATCGAGAACCACGCGCTCTCCCCGCTGGATCGTGACGTTCTCGAACTCAATGAGCGGAACCGGCATGAATCCTATTGTAGAGGCGAGTGTACGGTCGCGAACCTTTGCCCGTCCCGCAGCCGCGCCCGGCCGCTCTGTAAATTCGCATACACGCCTCTGAAAGTCAGTAACTTCCCGCAGCGCTTTTCACGCTTTCCCCTGTTAGGCTATTTGAGCGGACCTCAACATGAATACCTTACGCTACGTGATTCTGGGCGGCGGAATGGTGGCCGGCTACTGCGCCAAAGAGCTGGCGGAGCGCGGACTGAAGCCGGGCGAGCTGACTATCGTCTCCTCGGATGATTCCGTTCCCTATGAGCGGCCTCCGCTCTCGAAAGGCTTCCTCGCCGGCAAAGACTCCGAAGATAGCATTCGGATCAATCCCGAAAAGTTTTATGCCGAGCACGGAATCGACGTGAAGCTGGGAGCGGAAGCCACCGCGGTGAACACGGGCCGCAAACTCCTGCACCTGAGGTCCGGGCAGGATCTGCTTTTCGAAAACCTGATCATTGCAACCGGCGCCCGGGTTCGTACCCTTTCGCTTCCCGGCAGCGATCTGCCAGGGCTGTATTATCTCCGCTCGCTCGACGACTCCAAGCGCATTCGCCAGCACGCGGAAAGCGCGAAGCGCGCCGCGGTAATCGGCGGCAGCTTCATTGCCATGGAAGTGGCCTCGGTGCTCGCGCAGCGTGGAGTCAAAACCACCATGATTCTGCGCGACGACCGCATCTGGAAACAGTTCTTCACTCCGTCGATGTCCCGCTTCTTCGAGAATTACTATTCTTCCCACGGCGTGGAATTTGTGAAGCAAGCCAAGGTCGAGGCGCTGTGCGGCAAGGCCGGAGTGGAGTCGGTCGCGCTGGCCGATAACCGTTCCGTCCCCTGCGATCTGGCGGTCGCGGGCGTGGGCGTGCGGCCCGTCACCGAACCCTTCTCCACCAGCCTCATCGAGATCACCGACGGCATCGTCGTGAACGAGTTTCTCGAAACTGCTGTACCCGGCATCTACGCCGCCGGCGACGTAGCCAACTATCGCGACACCCTGTTCGACAGGCGCCGCCGCGTGGAGCACTGGGACAATGCCGTCTCCCAAGGCCAGCACTGCGCGCGAATCCTGACCGGCGAGCGCACCCCCTTCGTGCACGTGCCGTATTTCTTTTCCGATGTGTTCGATTTATCGTATGAGTTCTGGGGCGATCCGGCCGGAGCCGACGCAGTCGTCGAACGCGGCGACCTGTCGTCGAAGAGCTTCAGCGTCTGGTGGCTCTCAAAAGAGCGCCTCGTCGCCGCCTTCGCCATGAACCGTTCCGACGAAGAACGCGACGCCTCACAGAAATGGATCGCGCAGAAGCAAACGGTCGTCGCGGAGAAGCTGCGCTCCGCCGCATCCGTGCACGACGCCGAAAAGCTCTCGACGTTTAAGGCGGGCTAGTGGCGCCGGCGATCTTGTCGCCGGCGAGTCCGCACCAGCTACAAGATCACAGTTCTAGATCGCCGAGAGCAGCCTTCCGCCATCCACCACCACCGTCTGCCCGGTTACAAACGAAGATCGCTCGCTGGCCAGCAGCACCGCGATCTCCGCCACTTCCATCGGCTGCCCCAGATGCCGGATCGGCTGATCGTCGATGCGCTTCTCGCGCCGCGCGTCGTCTTTCCAGTAATACTCGCTCAGCACCGTCTGAATCAGCCCCGGCGCAATCGCGTTCACCCGCACGCCCTTCGGCCCCAGCTCCAGCGCGTACGATTGCGTCATCATGTTGAGCGCGGCCTTGGTCATGCTGTACAGCAGCCCTTCCAATTGCGGCCGGATGCCGGAGACCGAAGAGATATTGATGATCGATCCCGAGCCGCGCGCACACATCCCCGGTGCAACCGCCTGAATCAGCCGGAACGCGCTCTTCAAGTTGATCTCGATCATCTTGTCGAACATGCCTTCGTCGAGCTCGAGGCACGGCCTTTGCGCCACGTTGGTGGCCGCATTGTTCACCAGAATATCGATGCGCCCGAACTCGCGCGTGGTGGCTTCCACGAGCTGCGCGATCTGATCCGCTCGCCCAACATGGCAGACCACCGGCTTCGCCGCGGGACCGATCTCGCGTGCAACCTGCTCCAAGGTTTCGGCCTTGCGTCCGCAGATGACGACCCGCGCGCCTTCGCGGACAAACGCTTCGGCGATCGCCCGTCCAATGCCCCGGCTAGCCCCGGTCACAATCGCCACTTTGTCTTTCAACATGCCGACCAGTATATGGTGCGCGGTGGCGCCGGCGGTCTTGCCGTCGGCGAACCCAGTCGATAATGAGGATATGTCTTCCGGCGAAATCCGCGTCGAGCACGTCAGCGACACCGCATTAATGGTGGCCGCCGCGCGCGCCGCCGAAACCGCGCGGCCCGATGGCGTCGTGCGCGATCCCTTCGCCCAGCGGCTAGCCGGCCTCCGCGGCGCTGCCCTCGCCGATAAGCTGCTTTCGTCCGATTGGCTGGGCATCGGCGTCGGCTTGCGCTGCCGCACGATTGACGAGATGCTGCTCGAGGCGATTGCCGCCTACGGCCTCCGCACTGTCATTGTGCTCGGCGCCGGTCTCGACACGCGCCCCTGGCGTCTCGAGCTCCCGCGCGATCTTCACTGGATCGAAGTGGATTTCGCTCCCATCCTCGCGTACAAAGCCGGGCTGCTTGCGTCGGAAAAGCCCCGTTGCCACCTGGAGCAAATCGCCGCCGACCTGACGGCAGCCGCGGATCGCGA